>Ga0123354_10002328_pt1 | contig 24903 bp, 8 predicted proteins | sample TergutLab28metaG_2_FD_97872 | JGI IMG/M metagenome (GOLD analysis project Ga0123354, IMG submission 97872) | Labiotermes labralis P4 segment gut microbial communities from Petit-Saut dam, French Guiana - Lab288 P4 | ecosystem: Host-associated > Arthropoda: Insects > Digestive system > Gut ...
CGGGGGTGTTTTGGGGGGGGGGGGGGGGGGAGCTTTTGAACATAAAATGTGTTTTAATTTTCTCTACAGCTTTTGTCTGAAATATTTATCATTATACTAAGATCTAGGTGAAATATTATCAAAAATTTATATTGGTCCTCGTGTTAAGTATCCGTTACTCTTGGGCAGATTGTAATGAAACTCGAATTTTCTGGAGATTTCCAAGACAAAAATCAAATATCAAAATTCACGAAAATCCTTCTAGTTGGAGCCGAGTTCTTCAATGGGAGAGACGGACGGACGCACAGACAGACAATGATGAAGATAACAGTCTTTTCGAAATTTTGCGAACGCGCATAAATAGTGCAGTGTCTCGAAATTTGTCTACCCACAATGCGACAGTAAAAACGTATAATACAAGATTCAGCCATTGCGCATGGCCACTTAGTTTAACCCATGAGCTGATCGTTTAAATGCAAATCAACGTGGCAAAATTGGAATCCAATTTTGGTTTATGGACTGACCCCCATCCCTCTTTGCTCGGTTCCTAGACTAAAGCAAGTGAACCACTGCATTATTCCTGGCTGCGTAGGGGAACGGGTGCTGACAATACAATGTGTTCCACATTAGGGATACTGTAGATATTGGATTCCCCGATCTAATGAACTACCTACCCCACTTCCAATATTAAAGCCTATCCATCCTACATCTTTGGTAGTGTACAGCGTTAGAGCACACACAAAATGCAAGTAATTTTAACATACGAGTATGCCTGTATTTGGGGTAAACCTACATATTTACGCGTATCTTATGGAGCAAGGGGAGGAGGAAATTGCATGATTTATTCCATCAACAAATTTAACCAGAAATACAGCACCTTGTATTTAAGATCTGAGGTTCTCAAAGTGGTGAATTTAAAACAGGGTGTTCTATGATGTGGCGCAATGTAGTCCGGTAAAAAGGAAACAACACTGCGAACAAATATGCTGCTTGCATCTTCACGGAGGAGATTTTCCTCCGAAGCATTAAGAGGGGCGTCTACCTAATGCTGTCACATCCCTGAAAACTACAGGTTTTGACTACAGCACCAATTTAGAGCCCAGCTCCAGAGAACTATAGTTCTGTGTAGTCAAAGGCATTTGATTCTACAACGTATGAAATGGCAGACCCACTCTTACTGCAACATCGTGCTGTTTATGCAACGAACTACTTATCTGCCTCATTACCACTTAATGCCCTGTTTCGCAAATGGTAGGCCGCGCACCGGCGAGGCACAATGTGCGTCCGTGTGCATCGGGTCTCGAATCCGTGTCGACCTGTTACAATCTTTGGACCGATTCCCCCACAAATGCCGCATCAAGACAAGCGTCTCTTTTATTTACGATGCAACATTTGTGAGAAATAGAAGACTTTAGGATACAACCTGCATTAATTTCTCTTAGGCATGCAGTCGAAGTCGGCTCGCTAAGGACGTGGGGGGGGGGGAAATTTTTTTTTTTACGATGCACCGTTTCGGTGAAACACATTATGTGACGTTTAGTTTCTTGGACACTCTGTGCGTACTTTTCGAAATACCAATTTCAAGATATTCTTTGCTCTATCTCTCTCTGTCATACCTCATTTTTCTAAGATATGCCGTTTGGGAAAAACAGGGAAGTTTAGTAACACAGCTACCAGGCGTAAATAATCTTGGAAACAGCCTCGTTTTCGGAATATTAAAAAAAAATAGCAATTTTCTCACGTTGTCTCTTCAAGCGAAATGATTTTTGCTTGCTTTCCGTCCTAAAAAGGGGTTAGATTTTGACATCACTAAGATGTGTGTGTTCATTTCAACTCTTACAACAGAAGACCGCCACAAAATGTTATACAGGATACCCGCACCACAATATCTTTCAATTCCCAACAGCCAGTAACAACATGGTGGATGGGCGAATTTTAACGGCGGAAGCTACACTAGAGAAACATTTTCTGGCCCTACAATGACGCATGGTAAACGATTTTCAAATATCATGCAGCTTCCATTTAGATAGTATTTTTGTAGAATGTAAGATAACAATATGGCCGCCATAAAAATGTATCTCTAACAAACAGTATTATGGCGGGTAACTAATGAATCCTTGAAGATAGGTATGTGATATTTGGCACGAAGATAGCTCGTATACATACCCACAAATTAAATAAGAAACACTGTTGTTAGTCAACAATTACAAATATAGTTACGTGGTTGCAATGCTTTATTAAGATTAACAGAACTACAATTTTGCCTGTTGTTTTTGTATGTGTGTGAAACTTGGTCGCTCACATTGAGGAAGGAACGTAGGCTCAGCGTGTTTGAGAATAGGGTGCTAGGGAGGATATCTGGACCTAACAGGGACGAGATAGCAGGGTAATGGAGAAAACTACACAATGAGTAGCTTAATGATTTGTACTCTTCACCAAATACTACTCGGGCAATCAAATCGAGAAGAATCAGATGGGCGGGGCGTGTAGCACATATGGGGGAGAGGTGTATATAGGGTTTTTGTGTGGAAACCTGCGGAAAGAGACCACTTAGAAGACCCGGGTGTATATGGGAGGATAATATTGAATTGGATCTTCAAGAAGTGGGATGAGGGGAATTTATTGACTAGCTGAGAACCGATTAGCTATTCAAGAAGGACTCTCCTCCATGCAGTAAGTAAGTAATTAAGCAAGGTGGCAATCATTTCAGGTTATATTCGACAAATATAACGGATACAGAAACTACGTACACATAAGCAAGAAGCTCTTTAAGAGTATAAAACAAAACAACAATAAATAATACTGTTGTAGATGCTGCGTAAATCTACGTAACAGGAGTTATGAGATCTAATCAAAATTTTTAGCTGTATTTATGTATACCATCGTGCGTGACACGCCGTTTGAATAAACGGCAGGACAATAGGCGAATATGTAGTTGTTATATAGTACAGTGTGTTTGTACCCTGTACAAACACGCATCAAAAGTCCAAATAGTACATTATTTATTGTGCTGTGAGACAGCGAATTCTATTTTAGCATGCAGCCACGCAGGAAAGTTTCGAGAGCCTCATGCAACGCACCATGACTGTCATATTACCTACAAATTGTCAAAGTTTACAGATAATTTTCCACTAGCAAAATCACACAGCTTCTGTTGCTTGTTACGTAGTCCAGTTACAGACAGGTCGCTAAACAAACCACAACCCACCATGCTGATAGCGACTAGCTTGCAGAAATTCAAGATACAAACGTGACCAAATTAATAAAAATTCATTATAACAGCCTCTTTACAGCTTTAAAACGATTTTAACTAGGAAATGAAAAAATGTATTTAGATTTCCTGCACTTCCTTTAATCACAGAATATTTCTGTGGGCAAAATATCAACGTACTGCCAGCGGCACGCACATGAGACACGTCAAAAATTGTATACTACCTCATATAGACTACTGTGATCAAAAAGTACGGCGAATGCTGCTGCCGAGTGCGATCCAACGGAAAGGCAGGGATCTTCAATTCGTAACTGTAGTCGCGAGATTCTCGCAGCGGCACTGATGAAAACCCCAGTCTTCCAGAACACGAGACCATGTAATTTGCAAATGGATACCAGTGTTTCCACGAGAGAATGCTGCCTTCATCTTCAGTATAAGCCAGTCCTGGACCATCCTGAAGAAGGAAGTAACAAAGTCCTCCGAAACTGGACTGCGTGTACCTGGAGAGAGTAAGCTCCGCCGAAACACTGGTACCTAAATACCAATTTACATGGCGTCATATTCCAGATGACTGGAATCTTCAAAATTGCCGTCCACGATTTGTCAGATATTTGTCTGGATATTTTAGACCAAATCTGCAAAAAGACTTAAAGAAATACAAGTGCAAAGTACTGTAAGAATCGTTCAAGGAGTGTATATTCAGCGACAACAAGCTGCCATCCCCCCCCCCCCCAAACCGCCGTATTAAGATACATTATCCATAAAGTATTCCCTTTCAGAAGGTAGAATAAAGGGAATGCGAAAAGGTGTTTCATGCGTGAACAGAAGTTCCCTGATGTAACTACCTGCTTTACTGACTGTATTGAACACTTCAAAAAATTAATAACAACTTAGGAAATATACGTATAACACAACGACTCTGGCGCACTCGCATTGTTACTACTCCTAGATTTTCAATTCGCAAACTAACTTGTTATAGTGCCCTATCAATAGCATACAAATGATAACTTACAAGCAAAATGGTTGACGAATTTGGCTACCTTAAATGTATGCACATTTTACACAATAAAAACAACAGGATTTAGATCGTGCAAGTTATGAATAAATAAAATATTCACAGACGCTTTGTAGGGTATCTAACGAGAATACATAGGCATCAGCTTTGCCCTTATCATATGCATTAATAGACAGACAATTATAGGCAAAATAATATGCGCACTGTACTCGTATCGATAGAGTTTTTATCCTGGATTCTACAATACAACATTTTGCACCTTCTAGTTGCGAGACAAACACTTACCGTTATAAGTTGCACGCCAACGTTAAAGACCATTAAAATATACTGTACAAGTTATCACAATTGGTTGTTGGCCTAATGAACGGCTTCCTAACCAGAAAATCGGCGTAAAAGTCTTCGCCGACGAAGTTCTGTTTTACTTTACTGGACAGGTATTCGGCAAGAAGGGTGGATGTAGCGCCACAGATATGTAGACTCGTAAGTAAAGTAACACTTCTACTGCAACAGCTTCGGATTAAATTCGAGGTGGTTTGATAAGCATTTAAATAACCTCTCATATAAAATTTCTTCAACATGAGTAAAAAGGTTCTAAAATTATGAGACAATACATCATAACAATTTCTTTCGTTCATTCACCTCGAAAACCGTAAGCTTTATAAAAAAAACACATAATCTGCATAAAATGTTTCGTTTTCTTCTAGAATGTTTTCTCGAAACGTTTTTTCGTCATAAAATTTAGGGAGATCACTCTACATTCACGCAAAAAAAAACCCCGTATGTAGATCTCCTTGTAAAGTGTCTGTTATTGCTGTCTGATTATGACCAAACGTAGAATGTGCCGATACGTTATAGCAAACGCCCAATATTAAAGTACAAAAAATATGTTTAGGTATTCTGAAGAACGAACACGCAGACAGCAGTGCAGATGTGGGGCAGTTGGTGGGCACATTCTTGCATGGTTACGTTGCAAATGCGCCAACAACTGCGCTTAAAAAGGCACGACGATGTTTTCCAAAATGCTACTACAATTACAAATTTATTAACCGCTTAAAGCCCAGTGGTAACTCTATGTACCACCTGCTGTGACAATAAGAAATTCCTGCATCACCTATCGCGACTGTAAGACTTTGCCGAATTAAGAGGCTCTCTTCAAATGGTTAACTAAATATTCAACAGTAAGTCTGCAAGATATAAACATTACTGTCATCCAACCGCCGTCTAACGCCGTATTTACATATAATGTGTTCATTAGAGCTAATTTCGATGAGTACATTGTTATCATTAAATTTAGGCTCCACAGAAGCAGAGTAAGCTTAAGAGTAAAAATAACTGTCTGATACCGCGTAGTTTGATAAATAAGATATCGCAGTAAGGACTTCAATCTCATAGACACGTATAAATACTGATAGTCTGTGACTCCATAAAATTAAGGGGTCATTTAGTTTTAGTGACAAAGAACAGGCAGCTCTGTGATTAAGCCAACAGTCCATCTCCAAATAAGTACGGTGCACAGAACTTCGCCGACCAATTTTTAAAGCAGAAACTAGTTGGAAGTGGTGAGCACAGGATAAGTTGAGACGTACAAATTGTTTCAATTTACAAACACATCCAAGTCCCTTCTTTTGAAACCAGCAGCAAACAGAATTATGGAGTTTTCACTGATGGCCCCTTTTTCGGTTGCCCAAGGGTTCCTGCCACACTATCAAAAGAAGTACGTAAAGGCAACTGTAAGCCAATAAAGTGAGAACAGGAACGGATAAAAAAGTCTGTCAGAAAAAAAAAGAAACATCTGAAGAAGTGACCGCCTGGGAAGCTTGAATATATATGGCGGGACAATATTAAAATGCATTTCAAATACGACGAGTTGGAGGATGTGATCTGGACTAAAGTGGCTCATAATAGTGTTCAAAGCTGAGCTCTTGTGAATATGATGATGATGAACCTTCGAGTGTTACAATGGCGAGAAATATCTCCAGTTGTTGAGCAACTACACGCTCCACAAGGATAACTCCGCGTCGGTAACTTGTTAGTAAGGTGTAATGATTAGGGGAGTTGTCCAGAAGAGATCCATATGTAAATTCGTATCAGTCGGTCGGTTACAGCAGTGAATGGCGCTAATAAATCGTCTGGGCACGAAAGAGACTCTGCCGTGTTTGAAACAGCGCTATAAAACAAACGACAATTTTTATTCTGGAGATGAATCACTGAATACGGCAGTATAAGGTTTCGTAATCCCTGGTCCAGTTTGTCTGTTCCATAGACCATAATGAAAGCACTGATATATTATAGCACCCTACTATCAGAAGTCTCATTATTAACCTTTTAAAGCCTAGCGGTTTCTTTACGTGCCACCAGGCTTAACATTCAAAAATTCTACATGGTGCTCGCTTTGCGTTGAATGTTTTGTACGGATTTCAGAACAGACAGCGGCATTTTCTGTATACGTCACTAACTGCCTGGCTTTTATAACCGTGATGGAAAATGTTTACAGCGCGGTACGGATTGATTCGTTATATAAAGCAGATTACGTTTCGTCTTTAAAAGGTCAATGTCACATCACATTTCTCAATTCTTATAAAAGAAAATTATTCACGCAGTTATGTTGTCTTTTTTTCCCCAGTTTATTAAAGCATTAAAGTGTACAATGTAAGTTGCGCGATTTTCAGAGAACAACCAAACTATCTAAGCTCCGACAAATGCTGGCAAAGTTGTTCATTGGCTGGCACCAGAGATGTTCTGACATCACAAACTCGTAGTGCTACCATGTTGATAGTGCTGATCAAAAGGAGATAGCAGGTACGGCAGACCTCTAATAAAGTGATAATGACACCACTGGTCACGACTGAGTCGCTGATTCACTGAGTGACTCATTCATTCTCGCATTAAACCTTTGATTACCTACAGAAGGTGACACTGTTAAGAAAAAATCTTTCAGAGGTTTCGTCAAAATCAGTCAACTAGTCTCCAAAAAACTGACGCCAACTTAGATGACAGAGGGACAGGCACAAGTACCTCGCCGATGAGCCCGACCGAGCGTATTGTGGACAAAATTTCACGCAAGAGTATCTGTTACTAAACTTGCCTATACACATATGAATTAGCCTACATTATGACGTCACCGATTTTCGTAATACATCACAAAATTTCCAAAGCACAAAATACAACTTGCATATTCTACATGTTAAGTTCTAGAAGCGAAAACGTAGCAATGAGGAAACGCACTTTCGCAGTCGGCGGCTTAATCTACTGAAAACTTGACGAAAAATTATATTTAGGAAGACTTCGACAAAACGAGGCAATGCGTTAATATTAACAATTTAAGTGTAATTCCTGCACTATGATCAATTTTAGTGGTTCATGTATTATGATGTAGGCAAGTTCTGTCCAGATAAAACGAAAGTTCAGTGTACTTGAGAGTATTTCAGTTGTTAACGCGAATTTACGTACTTCATTGCAGGAAACTGGGGTCAGAGCAGCGACATCTACCTTAGTTTCAGACGGTCAGCATTTGCAGTATTCGCTTTATTGCGCTATAGCTCTGCAATGAATTCCGTCTACAACCCTAACAGCAGAAACACGGCCGTGCCGTGCATTCTTAACACCACGAAGCAGTCATCAGAAATATTCAAATTGAACTCTGAAGGAAAGTCATCCCTGTGCATTCATAAAAGCACATGGAAGTGGAGGTGTAGCTCCACGCATTCTTAACCTCGGAATTTTAAGGAGGTGAGCGTTGGCTTCATGCGCCGGCTGCTTTACCTTCGGGGATTCTGTACAACAGAAAATCTCTTGCTGCTGCTGCTGGAAACCGAACCACGTTTCCTCAGTCATGCAACTCGTATGCTAGTCACTATACCCACTGTATTATCATCGTTCACGAACTGTGAGTAAAGCCCCTGCTGTTCATCTCATTCCGTTCTAATAAGCAGGTAGCACAACCTGGTTGTTTTCACGAAATACCCTTTGCCAATCCTTGCAAGAAAACTTTTTAAATTAAATTTACTCACTTCTTATACGGTTTCACTGAATCGTTGTGTACTACCTGAATCCTGGGGTAATACGCTGACGTAGGGCACAACTGTCCTCTCCTTATTACAGTAGTCCTCTTACGAAGTTTTCAAATAGCTTATTATGTACTACAGTAAGTCTTTCGAATTACGTTAACCTGATTATCTGCACACATCTTTCGACGACAGCTAAGTTCCAAAGTCAGTCCTCTGTAAATAACTATGATAGTCACAATAACTGTAACAACTGTGAATCAGTCATCTCATTTAAATATGCTATATTAAATTTTTCTTAGACATAGACATGCCTATCTTGAAATATAGAGGTTTTCTAAAATACATGGCACCACTTATGGGCGTGCATGTTGGGGCAATGTGTAAACATGGGACATTGGGTGTTTCTCCTACTAGTTATGGTCCATTTTATCCTGCAATATACTGTTAAAACATAAGGTGTATTGAGGAACATGTTCATTTATAAATAATTGACTTTAATACTAAAGATTACTGTTTGGACAACAATTTATAAAAAAGCGCAAATCGTTTTCTTATGCTTCCATTTAGTTCGTTGCGTGTCTCATTAAGGGATGTTGCATGCACTTATAAATTCCAGAGGTGTTACAGATTAACTTCATTATTTCATCAACTCTCGTAGCATTCACAGCACTTTTAAGATGCCATATGTATATAAAAATTCAGATGGTTTGGGGCCAGGCATTGCACGCTTCGTGTTATCCATCGTTCCGGATATCTCTCGTTCACAGTCCTCTAACAGTCACGTTAAAATGAGATGCAGCACTTTCGTGAACTACGTTTTTCTCTGTGGTGGATCCTGTAGTAGTTGTGGGGGGGGGGGTGCTTTGTAGAAAGCCAGGATAATCTACCCCTGCCAGAATATGCTAAAAACATGAAGACGTATTAGTGTTGCAGATTATCTCTTGTTATGGCAACCCACCTGCTTATAACAAACCGCTGTTGGTATCGCGACCGGAAAATACCACATAACTGACAGCTACCTACCAATGATGAAAGCTGAAGTTCATGATGCCATACCCAGCGGATCCTGCCTTTCCTGGAACAACACCAAGGACAGATAGAAAAGGGTTATTGGTAAAATGTCTCCAGAATCCACTGAAAAAAAATTTCGCTCTTCCAGGGTAATCTTGTGGACTCAGACCATACACTCGCCACAGGTGGTTAGTATACAGGACCTGCTCATGAAGGACCCGCCAGTCTGTCGGACATTGTGTTCTGCAGCTGCCTTCCCATCGCAGTCAGCATAAATCAAGCATTATAAAGACACACATGTCTTACGACATTCAACAATGTCACCCTGGACTCCACCTTCCAGAAGCAGATGCTGGACTGTCCTTCGTCTCCCTCGTTGTATCCATCTCTCCCTATGACACAAAACAGTGCTAAAATCCGTTCTCCTGCCTGGAATTCTGCGACCGGAAATACGTCCTGGGAAAAATGGCGTGCCGCAACTTCATCCCCGTATGCACGGCCAAACATAGTGTATACAAAGAGCCGTGTCCGCAAAGTGTATTTGCCAACCATGCTGAGTACACAGCAGCGATTGGACTCGCATAGTAACATCGTCACTTCACATTGCATACGGAGCATCATGTTTAAGCATGGGCTAACCGGGTGTCGCAGAGGGAGTCTTGCTAAGCGGGTACGGCCGCTACAGTTGCTGGGCGCTTCATTGCACTGGATCATAGATTAAAAAAAAAAAACAAGCATAAAAGGATGACAATTACTTTTGCGCAAAGAATACGCCCCTATGGTGGCGCTGTTGAGATTCTGTACAGGTCCATCGGTACTCGTTGTTCGAATGCCAAACAAAAACAATAATGACCACTACTACCCGTGGTTTTCTCACATCCTTTCATTTTTTTATTGGTTGAAGTGAGAGAAAGAGACTACAACCTCTCCTAGTTTTACAGATTCTAACATCCGCTACCTAGCCTACTAAGACAGCCATTACACAACGTACGAGCCAAACACCTTTCAAGGTAGGCCACGAGCCTATGTACTGTCTAAAAATATTGGAAGATTTGCTAAATAAAATTCAATTAGCTGATCCGTTTCAAAGCAGTTTCCGAACACCGAACTTCATAGCAAGCGTCAAAAATGTACTTGTTAAGACCAAACAAGAGAGACTGAGGCACGAATAGGGTTATCATTAGCGAACAGGAAGAGCAAGATTGTGATATGACCACAACGTTTGTCAGCAAGCACCAAAAAATGACTACAAAGTCACACCAACAACAGAAAGTGTCAAGAATCAGAGTGGGCACATCATGTTATTAGATACTGAGAATGAACCATGCTGTAATGTTGATAAATGTAAAAAGAAGAAACAACTCCAACAGAAATTCCCAGTGCCAACCGCAGGACAAAAAACAAGAAAGCCTTATATACTGCATTTCTTAACACCCACTATTAACGAGACGAGAAACTCATATTAGGAAAGAAGTTGTCATTTTATTTCTAAATTTCTCCAGTCGTACACCTTAGGCCCATACAGATAGCTACACATGCTGTAAATGATTTTCTAGTTAGTTCAGTGTTGTTCAATGCGTATCGAAGGTCTCGGTTTACATGTGTGTGTGGGTGTGTGCATCCGTCCGTGTGTACGCGTGTGTGTGCGCGCGTGCGTGCGTGCGCGTGCGGTGGGAGAGAGGCGACAAACAGCTAATCAGTGAGAGAGAAGGAACCGGTTTTGGCCGACTGTAGCTGGATCGATACATCTCACACCTTGAATGTTATTAAACACATGCATTATTCCCCATCATGATTGCGTAACATTTGATTAACCCTTGTCTAGCTAAAATAAAGTTCAGGCATAACGACTACGTAAACACTGTACTCTTCCCACCCATGTACAGCACGGAGTAAAAGCGAAAGTGGTTAAGTTGATCCTGTGCCTAATTAAGCATGACGCAATTCTTATCTCCGCGCTGGATGATCGGTTGTCGGCTTCGTGTCCCCCACAGTTTTATCTTTGTCAAACAGGGAGAAAAATATGTGTGGCTTGGAACTGCTGCTAATCTGGACAGCGTGGCAGAAAAAAAGTATGCCACTCCGGTGGAATCGAACCCCAGATGTCGTAGTGAATGAGCTGTCCTGCGCCATGTACACTAAAAACGTACGCGTCTTGCCTATGAGTAGAACGGCTACAAATTACATATGGCAACAACTTTTACGCAACATAAATTAACCTACAATTAACTCCATGTAACAGTTAGTTCTTCATTACCGTACATTAAAAACAATCTAAGATTTCTTAGAGAGCACGAAGGACCATTACTGTTGTCGCAAGAAACCGCTACGATATCATATCATGAGAACAGTGCATTTTTGGACGCATGATCAGCGCGTTGCAGAGACCTCTACCTGAAAAAACACAACACTCACAACAGACAGACATCCATGCCCCCGATGGGATTCGAACCCACAATCTCAGTAGGCGAGCGGCAGTAGACCTACGCCTTAGACCGCGCGGCAACTGGGAACGTCTATTATAGACTATACATTATACAGTTCCTCATGTTACCATTTCCATCATCCTCCTATTACTCAGTCTCTTTTAATCCCAACTATTCCCCTCACCACCCTGTTCTCAACAATTCTCAATCTCCTTCCCACAGCACAAGAACAAAGTTCACATAAACTTACGTACATAACACATACTCAGATACATAAACTAGAGTCTACTGAAATCGCTGTGTACATAGCATGTGTGTAGTAGGCCTGTTCTGTATAATTCAAACTTCCGCGTTTTCACTGTCAGATCGACTCGACATGAATCGACATTATGCGACTACCGTCTTTGGCTGTTTTGCGTGCGCGTACCTTCCTTGTTGCCGAACCCAGTGGACGCGCGGTCTAAGGCGCGGGTCTGAGACCGCTGGCTTACTGGGATATTGGGTTAGAAACCCGACGTTGACATGGATGTCTGTCTGTCTGTTGTGAGTATTGTGTGCCGTCAGGTAGAGATCTCTGCATCGGGCTGATCACTTTTCCAGAGGAGTCCTACGACGTATGATGTGTCTGTGATCGTGAAGCCTCGACAATGAGGCCATTGCTCATGAGGGGAAAGGGGTGGACCTCACTTGTTGGTCTTGATTTTAATTTATTGCTTATGTAAATGTTACATCCAGACAAAAAGTTTCTTTATATTATTAAATATATATATATATATATATATATATATATATATATATATATATTCCTCCTTGTTCGAACGTCACACAGAAAATTCGCTTAACATCCATTCACGACCTATACGGTCAAAAATTAAATTCGCTTACAAACGTTAACTGGGGGACCGCGGTAGCACAGTGGTTAAGGTGCTGTGCTACAAATCGAAAGGTCGCTGGTTCGATCCCAGCTGGTGTCAGTGTATTTTTCATTGACATAAAATCCTTCCGATCACACTATGACCCTTGGGTCGACTCAGCCTCTAACATAAATGAGTACCAGGAGTATTTCCTGGGGGTAAAGGCGGCCGGTGCGTAAGGCTGACAACCTACCACCATCCCGTGCCGTTGTCACGAAATCTGGGAACCTTAACTTCCTGGAACCCTCTGGGCCTGTCCAGGTCTGTATTGGGACTACTTTACTTTTTACAAACGTTAACTGCCGACTTTCCATGCAAAACATCAAACGGTTTACACACAGAAGCGTTTTTTATACATTATGCTAAAGCGAGCATAAAAATGTAAAATACCACTGAAATAAACAGTATATGTGACACTAAATTGTTTCTTCGTGTTAAAGTCTTAAAACATAATTTATGATTATCTAGTACTCTGATAAGAACTCTCAAATAAAACGCACATCAGCTTTTAAGTAAGAGGAAGTTGACGAAAAATAATTTTCCATGGGCGGTTATCCATGGTGTTCGGCGCAGAAAACGTGGGAATACTCGATCATTTAAGGCCCAGCTAAAACAATTTTCATCACTCAAAAGAGAGAAAAATATAAAACGGGTACCCAGCGGCACAATTTAATTTGAATCTTACAGTCACACCTCGTAAACCTCGTAGCAAAATTACGAACCACTGAAACTTAACAACAAAAGGCATTTTTCGGCAAACAGCACTAAGATTCCTGTAAATGCGTTCATAATTTGTCAAAATAATTGAAAATAGTTGTGTTTAAAACTGCCACTATGAATAGAGTTCCACACGCAATAATTACAAATGCTAAAATAAGACAGGAGCGCATAACTCATTAGTTAATAGTCTATTTTATCTTCATCTCTATAAACTGCAGTAAAATAAGACAGGGTAAAACGGGCAGATATGTCCCATTTTTTATTTTTCCCAGGCTTTTGTACATATACAAATAGCACCAAAAGTTATGTCTAGGTATGAAACACGCGAGGCCGGGTTTCTGTTATAAAACAGGCAGTTCCTTTATATAAAATTTCACTGCTTTTACTCACAGTAACACAAATTACAAAGGAATGCAAATGGGGCTTTTTTTTTTTGCAGATGTAGAGGTGAAACATGGAATGAGATACAAAGTAATACAAAACTAGCGAAAAGACCTGCAATAAAACAAAATAATCAGTGTTCTATGTCACTATGAGATTCCCTTTCTTAAGTTTTTCAACGTTTTCCGAAAGTTTGTAACGCATCGTCAAAAGCGGGGTTTGAATAAAAATGTGCAGTTTCCATGCATCCACTTTTCACAGAATGAGCACCGAATCCTATTATTAGACAGCAATATTCCTTATAAGCCTTATATAACAATCGTCTTCATGATCTTGAGTAGAATTACTCGAATAAGATTTCTGAACTCTTCTATTGAAATGATGCTTCAAAGGTCTCGTTCTTTCTTCTTTTCTCCTGGCGGGTGTTTTGATAAGTAGCTGGATTCTGTTCCATGCAGTATCAACAACTTTTCATCTTTCTTTCACTGAACACAGTGTTCTTTCTGTGAAGTCATTAATGAGTTGAGTCCATGTAGGTTGATCATTTATTCATAAGTTTCGTACATCCTCCTGCAGTTCCACCTACAAATTCTGGTTTATTGTTTATGCCTTTGAAAATACAAAGAGATTGTAAGAAATTCTAAATCCCTTAATTAACGTACCACTGAAAATACACTACAATTTGATCTTCAAATAACAGTTAATCAGACAAACTGAAATTCCAGTGGGACAGTTTTACGATATTACCCAACTGGGGAACAAAGAAGCCCCTGGGTTATCATAAGACCATGGCAACATTTTTCTAGCATTGTGAAATAATATAGAAACATTCAGCCTCATTAGTGGTACACGGTGTCGCAGTTGCTTGAGGCTCTACGCTACAAACCGGAAGGTCGAGGGTTCGATTCAAAATGGGATTTTTCCTTGACTCATTCCTTCTGGCCGCACTATGGCCCTAGGGTCGACTCACCCGCTAACAGAAATGAGTACCAGGGCCAACAACCTTGCCACCTTCATGTGCCGATTGTCTATACATTGTAGGAGCCTCAACCTTCTGAATCCCTAACGGCCCTACCTGTACCAGCCTTCTTTCATGCAGAGTGGTGCCAAAATTACTTTCAGCATAAACAATGTCTACGGCTTCCACGTTCCCAGATTCATTATTGGAAGACCTTCCAGCTATGTAATATGTGCTCCTTCCTATTATAAATTTTCATTGGTCAGTGGAGCAACGTTGCCCACGTTACCCTAATTATGATGTAAAAGTAGTCCTTAAGTGGGTATAATCGTAATCAATTAAGAAAGGATTTACGTAACCAACTGGCAAAAATTCTGAACATTTCTTTGTGTCAGCTGGGACATCACCTCCTCAAAAAGCAGCAACACTGGGAAAACTCGAGGGAGCTAAAGAAAATTCTCAACAACACAACAGCAATGCTGCAAATATACGGATTAAGTCTTCGCTTTCCTTAAGAAGTAAAAAAAAATAAACTTTTTTTAACTACAGCAACATAATTTACTGACTTTACAACCCATCTTCACTAAAGCAGATGCATCAAAACTTTTAGATCAGCTTTAACTAACTGAGAAAAGCAGTAAGATAACATATATGAAGGCTATGTACGTACATAAGATTTACTGCGGACATTTCAGTTCTTACAAACAGTGTTAAAAGTTACAAATTAGTTGCGTACAAACTGGAGAATCACATGACAAATTCTCCACTACAAGAGGAGGAACGGCTATAAAGTCGCTCTGTTTTGAAGTACATAAACTTCCAAACACGTTATTTGTGACTTCACATCCCCGTATATAAAGTCATCACGTTAATTTACTCTACAGATATAGTAAAATCTCTAACTAACGCGACATACAAAGATGCGTGACTTTACCCACATATTTCGTTAACTTTCTAAGAATTGTATATATCAATATGGGAAAAATAAGTCAAAATCTTAAATAACATGAAAACAGGTTATGAATTTGATAAAATAAGCATTCCAGAAATTACTACACGTGAAGGGCATAACGAAACACGTGGACGTTGTGGCGTATTTGGATGAAAATATATAAATATAGGTATAGCTACTGCATGTAAGAGTATACATAATAGCTCGAACTAGTAATGGAAAGCAAAATTAAATATGTAACCCATCGGACCCAAATTGAAGATACAGAATACAATACATAGCTCTCTCCAAATGCCGTGTCCTAAATAGTAGGGGAGTTCCAAAGGCCCCATGAACAAAGATCTTAAAAAGTACATAAGACAAAACGTACGTATCACTATTTCTGCTGCTAAACTTAAGTACTGGAGAAGTCTTGTGGAGTGTTACGCTGTGTCGTTCAATAAATAATCCGAAACTTAGGGAACTAATTACACAATAACACAGCGCAACATTCAGGAACACTCGAATCTTCACCAACACCTATGTAAAAACCTAAAATTTCGATTTGGTATTGCAGCTTTCAACGAAGAACTGTCGCGTGAATTTTATTTCGGTTCATACCGGTTCCCAACAAACTCTACTTTTCCTTAGCTCAAACTACGTTTCGTGAATTTTCTTAGTAAGGATTCATGACAAAAATCTGCAGTGCATGACAGTGCTGATCTCACTATAAGATTAACGGGTGCCACAACCCAGAAAAACCACCAACCAAAACAATTTCGTTGATATTAATAAATTAATTTCGTAGGCCGCTTTATTTTACTTAATCCTTGACTGAAAGTAAATGATGGAGACAGCAGACTCCTGTAAAACGCTAGCAACCACCTGAATAATGGTCGTCATAACATGGAAAATCACATCAATTTTCGCGTCAGGGAAAACCTCAAAGTAATCTACAAAAATCGACATATTTCGTGAAATGGCATACAAAGAAGTTATTTCTTTTTGCTGTACAGTAACGGTACTGTTCATTAAGGAGGAACGATGCGGAAAAAACAGTCCGGTCATCAGCGTTCAATGCAAAATCGTATTAGACCCCCCCCCGACTGTTATCGAAGTCCGCCCAGCAGCAGTGCAGATGAACAAACACAATACGCTGCGCAGCCATCTACGGATGAACTTCCCGATCGGAATTCACAGGATGTTTTTGATTCATTTTTGGTTTCTTAAAGCTCTCCTACTACGGGAATGCCATTGATGGAAAAGTCCAGTACGCCACTCAAAAATATAAAAGAACACGTGAAAGTTTTCCTTAGAGAACTACATACTTGACAAAAGTACTTCCGCTTAGATACTAGGCTCATAAAATCAGGCACTCATACTCTAAATCACTGCACAAATTCACGCTTCTACGCGAAATTGCTGTTTTTAGTATCGTATGATTACGTGCTGTATAGCACCACATTCTCAAGAATACTTGGTGAGTTGCTGATCTTGAGGCTTACACAAACGAAAGCGTATCGAAAAGTTCCCAGACCGCGTCCGTAACAAAACGCGCTTTTCTTTGACTCTGGTCGTTGCTGTCGCCTTTAAAGTAGTACCCTTCTGAGTTCACGCAACGTTTCTGCCACTACTAGAAACCCCGCTGAAATAGGCTTTTGGAAACCGCGTGTAGTGCCTGGTCCAGAAGTTCAAGGAATTCGTGGAAACGGAGCCCTTGTAGCACAGATTTCATTCTCGGAAACTAGTAGAAATCACAAGACGGCACATAATCCGCGTTAGGAAGGTGTGGAACCATAGGCATGATTTAGCAACCAACAATTGCTGCACCCACCAAGCAGTGTGCGCCGGAGCATTTTCAAGGTGCATCAAACAGTTCTGGTTCAGCTATAGATTCGGACGTTGTGGACGGACTTGTCCCTAAGACGTTGCAAAACATCCAGTAGTAGGCCTAATGCTAGTTAATCGTTCGTCCTGGAGAAAGGAAATCCTGTTGATTAATGGCCTCACACCATAAAAGATCACCAATGTGCTCTCGCCATTCGACCTGACCTGCCTTGCTTTCTTCGGACATGGGCAGCACGGGCTTTTCCACACAGAAGGACTGCTGCCCATAATCCTTCATGAGTGATTACGAACTCCGTGAAAATCGGCGCAGTGAAAACCGTACATACAGAGTAAATGAAATGCTATCCATACCTCGCACACTGACTGTCCGATAATGGTGAAAATCGGTGCAAGAGATCTGCACATGATGATACTGAGTAAGTTTCGTGAAAATGGGCGCAGGAAAAGCCGTACTTTTCGTATGGCCGTAAGTGAAATTACATTTATGCGTGTAAAGTAAAACAATACAATTATGGAAGTGAAGGACGGCAAGGTAAAGTCAGTACAGTGGGTGGCGGAGTGCATAATTTGCATCTTCAAGACCTATTTGCAGTCTTGTTGAAATGCAAAAGAACACTGAAATAACATAAAAGATGGTTTAAAACATATGCAGGTGGCATTAGAACTCTTCATTAAATACAGGCCTGTTATTTAGTTCGTTCGACCGTCACCCGACACAAATCCCTGATGGTGGAGAAAGTTTCCGGGAGGCTGGAAACAAATACCACCTTCTTACAGTTGACAGATCGAAGGAACTTTAATGCGTACACTTGTCGTGAAAGACTCGTATCTTAGAAACACTCATTTACTTTTTACAATATAGGTGCTGCAATACAGCCTCATCATTCATAGAATTCATCTATTACATCAAAAAACCATTAAATGACGCGGAAATCAGCGGACACGATTACATGTACCCTATTTTGTAAAGTTAGTGGTAAATTAGAGTGAACAAAAAGAGTTCGGCCGAACACTGTTGAGCCTATTCGTTCAGCTGCACGCCACTGATAAGACTACCTTCATCACACAAAATAGTAGATTCGTCATGACGCTTACTGCCTTGTTGACAATAGTCGTTGTAAAATGATAGAAATTTTTTCAACTTGCTGGAAAATAGACCATCAAATTCTAGGTAATAGAGGTATTTTTCCATCCGAAAGTTGAATATAGACGGCACTTTAATTTCAAGATTAAACTAATTCACAATTTAGTCCTAGAGTTTGCAACCGACAGCTCACAAAATGGCCACGTGGGACCGAGTAAAGAAGTAGGATTAGTGCTATCTGGCGGGAGCAGGCGGTACTAAAAAGCAAGACTACGACACACCATACAACTGGCAGATCGCTTCTACTGTATTAAACCAGGCCTAGGTTTCGTAGTAAGCTGGTAGCCTTAATATCAACGTTGACTGTAAGGCAAGCCAGGTCAATAATAAAAGGTCACGTTAGATAAAGTGTGAGTCGGCGTTTTATGTACGGAAAAATAGGCCTATAAGCTGCGGAAACGTCTTTTGCTTAACAGCGTTTCAAAACATTCCATGGTATAAACCAGAGCACACAGACCACTTGAATTTTAAAAGCAAGTAACAAACATGTCAGGAATCGTAAATTCACTTTCTCAGTCCCTCAGAGAAATCACAATATTAGTCCTCCCAGTCCTATCTCCTTTATTAGGTGGCCCTACCCAATTTTAGACTTCATTCAACGGTCTCTTTAGTTCTGAGCAACAGGCGGGGAAAAAAAATCTCAAAACTGGTAATGAAGAACAGAACGTTGAAAGTGAGTAGAAGTGTTAAAGACAAACAAAAAAAATTTACGAATGCAGTTTGTCCCTACTGACACGTCAGCAACGTTCCAGGAAAACCTTGAGCAACACGGGGCAACGGCAGTCTTATACTGTTTGCATTTACATGCGCACTGTTAAAACACACACGATGTGTATCTGGGCGATTATTTTTCAAGGGAAACTTGGTGAAAACATAAAGGAAAGTGATGACGGTAAATTACAGCAGGCTTGGTACTATGGACACTGTCCATCTTCCCAGATCTTGCAACCTTTATACCCATAACTCTCTGAAGACCGTCACAGACCCAGTTTCTGAAACGGTTTACTATAACAAAAACAACCAATGACCAATTTCTAAAGCATCAAACAAGCCTATTGTAAACTTTGTAGTTCTTCTGCTCCTTAAAAAAAACGAAATAACGTTGTGCTCGTAATAACAATGAAAATGAAACGAAGCGATAAATTATAAAAGAGTGAATTATTAGTGGGGTTTCATTATAGTGTTATTTATTTCAAATAAACGCGCAGAATTTTCACATGTTTCTCAAGATATCGCTTTGAGTTTACATTGAGAACGGTGGCAATTTTTGGAGGGTAAATGCAGACGGTGAAGAAAGTATAGTTATCAGTAAAGACTTCCTCTGATACTTAATGAAAGGCTGTAACCTCTGAGGATGAGGAACATCTAATATCTTACTACAATTTTGCAACTTACTCTGTCTTAATCAGATCGCCTCTCACAAATCTGTGGGTATGAAATTTAAATAAGAAATTTGAATATATTAAACATATTTGTTACGTCTCTCGACAGAAGTCAATGCAACATTGTGTATACAGTGAATGTTTCATTACATTTACTACAGAAATGTCAACAAACACTCACACTATACCGGAAAACCCCTTTAAAAGTCGATGCAGTAATAAGTTACTGAATCCCTGGACACCTAATATTCACCGACATTTGAGAGTTGGGTTCCTACCGCACAAAAATTATGAGTTTCCATTACAAAAACCAAGCCGTTAATGCTGTTTATTTTGAGTATCGTATGAAACCCAGAATACACGTTGTGAGGGAACTACAGAGCTTACAATGTTCAAGAAATAAGTACATACACAAGCAGTAACTAACAAGTTTTCAAGAATTAATCTGAAATGATATGACAAACCCTGTCTTATTATATACAGTATCGAAATGAAGTACGATTGAACGCCCTGCTGTCAGAAAACTGACAGGTTTTAATATTTTGTCGGCGTAACGACATAAGCATTTTACTCGTTTCGGCAGTTAGCATATCCAATCCTGCATTTCGAATTTCTGTGTTGCCAAGGAAATCGTGTTTCACTTTAATGAAATTTAAACTTACTGGCCGGAAGTACCTGAAATAATTAATCAAACTGCACAGCATAACATTACCGATCAACACGCACTTTGGCTTTAACTGCAGCGAATTCAGAGGAGCCGTGGCCTTCAGCGACAACAGTCCTATCGCCGTTGTCTGTAATTCTTTGCTTCTGCACTAGTATTACATGTATTCAATAACGCACAGAATGAGGGCATTTCTTTCTCTCGTGTCAGCTCTCTTTCTCTCACATTCTCCGCTCCTCTTCACCCCTGTCCCATCGTTTAACTTTTATGGAACCCCATCTCAACTCTAGTCCCCTAAGATCTCCTCCTCTCCCGTATTCCAGGAAATTGATACATTTCGATGATTTCCTTATAACTTCTCTCCCTCCTCGTTCTTCCTTACACCCTTCACCCCATCATTCTTCTGCTAGCCAAGTCTACATCAATCACAGAGGACTGGCATAGCACACGAAAGGGGTCTCCTTCCTCCGTTCCAGAGACTTGCCACGAAATTTTCAGGCAGTAGATAGCAAACATCACATGCGCCTGGAAGCAATCCAAATATTGTATGGGCATGGGAGACCCAGTTATCCTTCCATGTCTTTGTATACGAATGTATTAATGAACCTGACCTACCTTCAAATCTTTATATAGGGGCATTCCACAGTTCAAAGACTTGCAGTGCCGTTTCGTCATTCCGTCGTTTCTCAGTTGTACTCCGTTACGAACAGTAACTGCGGTGCTACGAAATTATCACGGTGACGTTACTAGAAACACCGGGGACAAAAGAACCCAAACACACAATGTCACATATAATTTCAAAGTTTCCCCGTTTCAATTCATCCTGTATCTACGGTGACAATGCATATAACAATATTATGCCCACCCATGTTTCGTCGCTAAATAAGCTTTTCTTGGTCACTCACACACCTGGTAAGTGTCTACAAACCCTTTGGGAAATGAGTCCAAATCCAAGTCACTCCGCAACTGACAGCCTGTCCGTCTTGGCCTCGAGTCGTCCACCCCCCACCCCCACCCACGGATAATGACCAAATCCTAATAATTAATGGGTCTGACCATTGCAGTCAGTCATAATCACCTTTGGATGTCCTCACTCACAAGTGGATTGGTCTGTCCTGTCCTGCCCTGTCCACGGTCTTGGTGTTTGTCAGGTATAAGCAACATACTCAAATATGTACACTTCGAGATGGTCAAGGGAAATAAATACTATTTACAGTGCTACATACCAGAAATCCACAAATCTTCTAAAAATCCAGGACGGAACTCCAATCTTCTAGGCGGCAGAAGGATGAAATAAAGCAAAATTCGTTATAGTGGATATATTAATATTAGGCGCCACCCTACGAAAATTCGTCACCCAAGCAACCTGGCGTCCGTTAGTCGTGAACCCCTCATGTATATAATATGGAAGGCCTCTGTAAGTACCGATAGCCACTGGATTGCGACAGTTTGTTTCGCAACGATTCATAATAACGATGGTTTCGAAAACGGATGGCCAAAACCATAAAAAACAATTTAAAATTTTAAAAAATTCGCAACTGTAAGTACCGGATGTGATGTAAAGAAACAGCACAGACAATGAGAGCTATCCCTATCTACCATCTAAGCCAATCAGAGACAAGGTTGATTAAATTACTAAAATACGAGCCGCCATGTCTAGTAAGACAGGCGCAGTGAAGCCAAGTGAATAAGAACATGTCTTGAAAAAGTAAAAAAGGCAAGATTATCAACCAGGGACTTTAACACAGAAGCACAATCCCTGCATTACGCCACGGTCAAAAAAGATCAATGCAGGGGCCTTACAGTGGCTCTTACAAACTTTCGGTCTGGGCTTCGAACATGCCAAAGTAAATGCAAAAAAAAATCATTAAATGTAGTGTGGTTACTTTACATTACATTTAATTGGTTTATAATAAGAAGAATGCTGTTTTTTCATTCATATCATTTATTTCAGAGCTTTATATAAGACCCATTATATTACTTATGTCCATTTTGAAAGGGGCCTGGAACGTTACTCATTGATTTCCCACTGACTTACGTGAGGTTCATTTTACAGTTCCTCCAGGAACGGAACCCTGTCGTAAACCAAGGCTACCTATAGAGGTTTTATATAGTGTATTATGCCCTATATTAGATAGCTTGCACCAAATTTAACGATATCTTGGATACTTCAGCGGTTGCAAGACTGACTGCCGCCAAGTGCAAGCCTCAAATATTTTCTGTGATGGGCATCGCTTTGACCGATATTGCGAATATTTTCATTCTAAACATACTGTGTGTCTTGTAATTATTGCTCGTGCAATTGTGTGATAAAACCACGCATGCATTACATTCTTAAAGCCAGAAGAAAAAAGTGCGTAGCTCTGTGCCTTGGTAAGTTGCCGGTCGTGCGGCGAACCTTCTTTTACGGGCGCGATTTCAAATTGTAGGTGTCTGCCGCAAATCCCCAGGCGCAGCAGCGTAAATCAAGGCCTCAAGAGTGCGTTATTAATTAATTTAACGTTAGCGTACAGCAGACTTTAATAAATATTCTGAAACCCCTCTCTTCGATCGTTTCTATAGGAATTGTGCCAGCCATCTTTCTGTTACAGATTAGGCGGAGATATGGGTGTTCATTCAATTTAAGTATATATGACTTCGGTTAGTACCTCACAAAGAACACAGTCCATTTGGTTCTAAAGACCAATGAGTTAACAGTTAAATTTAGTTTAACGTGAGAACCATACGAAACAATTAACCACAAAATGAGGTTTCTTAACGTCACAACAGTTGGTATACAGTTACCGCTGGACACTGAAACGTTACATTAATTCAATTCCTTGACCGGCCTGCACGTACCTATTTCCGCAATTGAATTCATCTCATTTATCTGCGTTTTCCAACAGCTGTAGTGAACTTCAATTTATTTTTCGCACTTTTGGATTGTAAGGGAGAATCATCACATCAAAATTTAAAAAAAAGTGTAATATTGCCTGGGGTCTAAATATACCAAATAAAAAATGAATTAAACTAACATTGCCAGAGACGTACCTAAGGGGAGCGATTGATGCGTCCGCCCCTGGCAGCAGAGTAGAAGAGGCAGCAAATTGGGCGACGAAACGAGTACTTCCAAAGAAAAATTTTATTTTTTGTGCTAACAATTTTTAAGTTACCAAGTCGAATATAAGGAAAATAAATAAACAATTGTGATTTTTTTTAAAGTTCATAAATTACGTTAGGGTTGGCCACTGTAACTACTCGCCACGGGCGCTAAAGAACCTAGCTACGTTACTGAAAAATGCAATGTGATTTTGGAAGGTGTTAAGCTGAATTTAATTTGGTGCAACCCGGAAGTTTTACTTAAGTGGAAATAAGATTGTCTGCTGCAAGTGGATTAAAAATATTCTCCAGAAGGCGTTTTGTTTCCTATTTTGCATGCTTCACTGGCAGTAGACACGGCCACAACAGTCAGACGACAGGTCAAAGTACCTAAAGTACAATGGAGCAAACATGGCAATGGTGAAAGTACAAGAGCTGTATCAAAAATAAAAATGCACGCTGTTTGACAGTGGGATCTTTTACTGATCTATTTTACTGCATTCAGTATGCTTACACCAAGAGGTAACAACAAAATCATCAGAACACGACTTCAGACTACACTCTTGTATCATCCCTACATGTTTCAACCTCAAAGGACAATCATCAGGAGGGTTTTCCTCATCACCAAATTTTTACAATCAAGTAAAAGAATATTTTATTTGTCAATCTATTGATAAATTATAAAAAAACGAGGCAACAGACGACATACCTACACTGTTGATCATACACTTTATTACATTAAATTTTTTTATAATTAACCTATATAATTATTAAAATATGTAAGTTGAAACATGTTTTTTTTTTTCGTTTCGGTTGACGGCAGCACGTATATCCATTTTAATCGAAACATGTAAACGTTTTCAAGCATAATATTCTGAAGTTTTGTTCCGACGGTTTTAATGTTGCTTGTCACTGCAAGTTCACAACACAACAGTATAAATACAACATTAAAATTTCAATAAACGTTTAAATTTTATATTTCGTTGTTCTTTGTGAAAATCGTGTATATTGTACACATGTTATATTAGCTACAACGCCAACCAACTGTGGGAAGCACCTCCTTCTCGCAAACAAGATTATATTTCCATAAATGACGATACTCCTTATTCCCTACTTTATCACACCCCCCCCCCCCCCCCCCAATTTTTTTTTTAAAAAGGGCGCCCCCTTCTTCCCCCGCGGGAGTTCTCCCCCCCGGGTGTTGTTTTTTTTATTTTTCAAAAACTTTTTTCTC
>Ga0123354_10002329_pt1 | contig 24902 bp, 13 predicted proteins | sample TergutLab28metaG_2_FD_97872 | JGI IMG/M metagenome (GOLD analysis project Ga0123354, IMG submission 97872) | Labiotermes labralis P4 segment gut microbial communities from Petit-Saut dam, French Guiana - Lab288 P4 | ecosystem: Host-associated > Arthropoda: Insects > Digestive system > Gut ...
AGACCACTGGGGAGACCTAGGCGTAGATGGGTGGATAATATTAGGATGGATCTCCAGGAGGTGGGATGTGGGTATGTGGACTGGATTGGGTTGGCCCAGGATAGGGACAGGTGGCGGACGCTTATGAGTACGGTAATGAACCTTCGGGTTCCATGAAATGCGGGGAATTTCTTGACTAGCTGCAAACCAGTTAGCTTCTGAAGAAGGACTCTGCACCATGTAGTAAGTAAACCATCAATAAAACTAATCAGGCAAGATATTCAAACAGGTGGCGGGCAACTGAGGTGGAAAGGGTAACACTGCAACCTACAGTGTGGCTACCCTGATCGTATAAACGGACATACTACAAAGTGTGCATGTATCCTAAGCAGCATATTTGATCAAATCACGATGAATGAGATGAACGGGGCACGTAGAACGTATGGAATAGAGGCGAGGTGAATAAAGAGTGCTGGTGTGGAAACCTGAAGAAAAAAGACCACTTGGAAGACCTATGTTTATGTGGGAGAATAATATTATAACAGACCTTGATGAAAAATGAATGGCGTGGACTGGATTGATGTGATCCAGGATACTGAGCAGCGGAGGGCTGTTGTGTAAGTGGCAATGAACTTTCTGGTTCCATAAAGTCCGGGGAATTTCTTGTCTAACTCAAGTATGATAGCTTCTCAATGAAGACTGCTACAAGTAATTAATTAGTCAGCTGGTTGGATAGTTAGTTAGTTAAAGGGTTAGTCAATCAGCCAGAAAGGCGCCCACAGATGACAAAATACAGAAAGAAGTGAGAATGAATCTGAAAGAGATCCTAATGTTTTTCATACAAAAGCATGTTACAAAAGCCACAATACCCTAGGTTAGGCCTAGTAGATAGATAAATTCATTTTTCCCCTGCAATGGTCCATATTCCAGAGACAAAGAACGGGCTGAATAACATGCTTTAGCCAGTTCGCTGGACACACAAAGCCAATTCGGTACATTTGGACCATGTTCAAAATACAAAGCACAGATCAGCGAGCATCCGACTGTGTTCTGAGATGTCTTCCAGTCGTTTAGCACACGACGGCACCACGGTTCAAGAAACATTTAGGAACTTAACAGACCTGCCCAAACCACACGAAACTTACTTCCGTCATACTAATCAACAACATTCTTCTCCACGCAGACTAGCAATTTATGGTCAGTCCAGCATTTTGAAAAGACCTTAGACCTTATGTACTTTATTTTCATTGCCGAGTCACATGCGCCATCAAATTTCAATTGCTTCTTTCTCAGACTGGGCTGTAATACTTACGTTTCGTTTATAAGATAAGAGTGAAAGCTTAAAGTTCAACCTATAACCTACCATGAAATCAAAGGGGGGAAGTAGAGGTTTAGCTCTACCCTTTCGTCAGCCTTGGCCCTAGATTGGTGTGGGTGGTTAACCCCAAGCGCCGGCCGGTTTGTCCGCGGAAATAATCCGGTAAGCATTGCATAGGAGGCTCGGTGGGCCGTGGGCCTTTCTGGACGGGTGCGGAAAATTCGCCCTAACCGTGGTTCGATCCCCGACCGTTCTGCCCGTAGAGAGACGCTATACTAACTACACTATTCCGGCTACGATGAGAGCATTCCATAATTAAACGTCTATTTCAAAATTTCTATTTCAGTATTCTCTTTCAGCAGCAGCGGTGGTGGTGGTGATGGTGGTGGTGGCGGCGGCGTCGGCGTCGGCGTCGGCGGTGGCGTCGACGGCGGTGGTAGTAGTGGTGGTGGTGGTGGTGGTGGTGGTGGTGGTGGTGGTGGGGCAGCGGCGTTGATAGTGTTGTCGTAGTGTTGGTAGTATTATTGGCAGTAGTAAAAAGCAACTTACTAAAGGCCACGAAGGCCCAAAGGGGGAGTAGAGTATAGTTCTACTCTTTCTTTAACCTCGGCGCTAGATGGAGGTGGGTGGTCAACGCCACGACCCGGCCGCTGTACCCCCGGGAAAGACCCGGTAATCATTGTGTAGGAGGCTGGGTGGACCCCAGGGACGGTCTGGACAGGTGAGGAAAAACTCGACCAAACAGAGATTCGATCTCCGGACCGTCCAGCCTGTAGCGACTCGCTATACCGACTAATCTATCCCAGCCCATAAAAAAAATTTACTAAGGAACAAAACTTCCACGCACACAATGAAGACTAACCTGGAATCTATTCCGTCCTCCAAAGCTTCCAGACAATCTGGAATCCACCCAACCTACCACGCAGCGGATACTGAAGGTTCTTCGCCGTCGGTAATGCAGATGGCGAGTGAAGCTGGCTATTTGCTCCATCCAGTACCGACGATAAGATTGCGTGCAACTGTACTTCTAATCCCCTCTGTGCCTTCACAGCATAATGCTCGATTAATCACAGTGATACATTTACCTTTTCCACTCATAATCATAATACGTGCATAAAAGGAATTTAGACCGTTTAAATGGTTTTGAACTAAAAGTAAAAAAGAAAAAATAAAAAGAGCGAAGCAACTCAATCTGCACGTTAGTCTGCACGTAACAGGCTACAATACTGTCTAGTGTTGCGCTCAGGTTTTCTGGAGACTGAACATCACGTCACACTACTAGCTCTCTGGTGCCTCCATGGCAGCCGCACTGCAGCAGCAAGGCGCGTCGACTATTTATTGATTGTTGGATGGTATAAATAGCCCCGCAGGAAAATGTTTCTTTCGCAGACTTTTCATAATATAATAATGGCACGTTCGACACAGACAGACGATTTCTTACTGCTGAAGTTCTTGCATTTCATGTACCACACAGTAACATAAATTGAAACGAAGAATAACTTGCAATCTTCACTAGATTATTTTCTTTGTCTAAGAATTATTTGTTTATTAATTTATAAGTAAAGTAAATATGGTTTTAGAAGATATAAGAATTGTATCGTAAGTATCAAATAATGATGGGCTACCGTCGTGACAAGCCGGTGTTGATTGGTATGTAGCCTGAATCATTGCACGAATGGAACTCAATAAATGTTTACTTTGGTGACTGCAGACTTCCGCCGGATGTAAATGAGATCATCGTCTGTTAGGATTTTACGCAGCGTAGAATTCCAAATCAGCGCAGATTTCAAATTTTTATTAATTTATATATTTGTGGGATTTCAATTTATGGCAGCAGTGTCAAAATTACGATGCTTTCGGACAAGAACCCCTGTACCTTGCTAGACAGGTACAGAGCAGTAGACCAGAAGACAATACTGTTATTCATTCTCGGTTTACCAAAGGACGTTCTTAATTGCTGTCATTGCTGCCACCATTTAGCGTCAATCTATAACATTATTAGTGAATGATTAATTCTGAAAGACAAAGAAAGTATCAGTCGTGACACAATTTAGGATAATGTCCTTGCACTTGCAAGGTGGTCTGGGAAAACCCGTCAGAACTGTCGGTATCAGGACTAAAATTTGAATATGGGACATAGAGAATACGCAACAATCATCATGTTGTGTTAAATAACTAAACAGATACAAAAGAGTCATTCAAATATAAAACGCTTATTGTAATTTAATTATTATCTACATAATTACAGGCCGAAACATGTAGCGAACTGAAGCACGTGTATAATTTACTTACAAAAAGTGTTGTGTTTGACTCAATTTTTGTCCGTTTATGCTATAACAGGTCTAAGCACTGAAACGCAGTTATATTCCGTCTGCTGTCCTTAATCCTTCTTAAGTCCGTGGTAAGAATGTAATAGCAGGCGACCTAGTTTCTAAGATTACTATGCAAACGTCACCATAACCTAATAAACAGTGGCGAATAGATCCCACAAGTATAAATGTAGGTACAACTGAAGTTTAGTTCGTTATTCTTATGTCGTGAATTGTTATGATGAGGGCAAACTGCTCTTGCTGGTTAATTTATACCCCCAACACGTCTCTTCTACAGTTGTATGCTTTGAGTTCGACACTAAAACGCGTCGGACTTGTAGATTTCTTCCCCTGCTTCCAAGCTAGTAGAAATGTTCTTGTTTCTACATCCCACTATACTGAACTTGCTCTATTCTGCGTACCGGTCGCTATATTACCTGAAGTTATTTGCTTTCAGACTTATATAGACGACTATAATGATTCCAACAGCACAGGAAGCGTGACGACCGTGACCTACTGCACAGTACAATCTCATAATTTTTATATAAAGGAATAAATGCTTTCAGTTATGATGGGGTATAAAAATTTCTGGAAGAAGAATGAAGGAGAATATAACTTGCTTTAATGTGCGGAAAGTGTATTGACAAAAATGTTTCCGATAGTCTCGCCTAATATGTGACTATGGAAATCGTGAATATCAAACTCCACTTAAAGTATATTGTATTAAGTGCACCATCTAACGCGCCGGTTCAAGCGGTAAAGATTGTGGCCTTTATTCGGGAGTCACCCAGTTCGAATATCGGTCAGGACACCGTCTATCCTTATGGAGGTTTCTTTGGCCTTCCTCAGTCCGCGCCGGCAAACTATCCGGCAGCCTATTAACTTAGTCGTCGCGACCGATTCCTTCAAAATTGCAGAAAATTAATTTTTCGCCAATCAACTCACCACTCGACGCTACGTAATAAAAGGACCACGGCGTCTTTAAACCATAAATAAATAAATAATAAATAAATAAAGCTAGACCAACAAAAATGAATAGGGAAAGAAAATACTAGTAACCCGCAAATAAAATGTGTCTTCCATATCTTTAACAAATCTTTAACATGGGGTTACACTGCGATTATCTGTTAATCATTGCTATTTCTCGGGTTTCACTAGCTCATTAAAAATTTCATATTCCTCATAAAGAAAGAGCAATATTAAATTTCCTGTTTCCCCCAAAAAGGCCTTGGGCAGGAAAAAAATATACTTCTACTTTCCTACAATGATTCACCACACACTCACGCTAGTAGAAATTACAAAATATGAAGCATACAATTAATAATCTAGTTTGTGTATAATTATTATCAACACACACCTCGATTGACTATAGTTTGTCATTTACAAGCTCACGTTTGGAGGTTGTAGCCACGTCTGTTTTTTAAACACACAAAAAATAATTATGCCTTCTATGATTTGACGTCATTCAGTATGATAAACATGTACGAAACATTCGGAGTAACACAAAAGAATTATGCAGCTGCCTTCGTAGTCGCCTATAGCTTAATGCTGATAATGAATCAAATTGAATACAATATTTGACGCATATATATATATATATATATATATATATATATATACACTCGTATAAAAGAGAGAGAGAGAGAAGATTTCACGTGTACCCGGTAAATCAATTTTTTTTTCCCCCTGTGGCGCTTCTACCCGATTCCAGGTCATGGCCTGCCCTTACGTGACTTCGTGGTCACACTCATTGAACTCACCACACTCGGTAGGACTCCTCTGGACGAGTGATCAGCCCGACACACAAACCTCTACCTGTCAACACACAACACTCACAACAGACATCCGTGCCACCGGCGGTTTTCGAACCCGCAATCCCAGCAAGCCAGCGGCCGCAGACCCACGCCTTAGACCGCGCGGCCACCGGGATCAGCAGTAAGTCAACGTGCTGGTCTATAATTCGCGCGACAACGAAGCTCTCTTATTTTTCTTTGTAACACGAAGTAACTGTTTAGAAATGTCGGAGATCAATTATCACACTTACATTACGCAGGATCAGTGTCGCACCGATCGCTCATATTTGACGGCTGCCATCTTAATATTATTCACTAAAAGAAATAGAAAAAAATACATAGCTGGAGAGGCCTCTAATTCTGTCTCTACACTAAATTAAACGAAAAAAATCACTTAGTTAAAAAAAACTATAAAGGGAGCAGGGACACCAACATACCTTACAAAAAACCGTTTTACATAACATCTATAAGATTTATGAACACGTTCTTAAAGAAACAAATTAGGTAAGAGTACAAGGCCACAGAAATTGTAGTTCATGAAGCGCGTGGCGTATGAAAGACATTCTGTTGTACTTTTCAGGAGCAGATCTGAAAGGTAGAGGTAATTTGTCTACTGAAGACACGTGCGAGGTTCTCTTTGTGTAAAAATAAATACACAGGCTGTAAACAGCTAGAAGTAACTCTATATCAAATACATCTCCCATAAATTATATGTAACAAGCGTTAAATTTAGTAACAGATGCAGACGAAACATAAGCTCTTCCTGTGAACATGGTAATCACATTCCTCTCCGCTCAGCAGCACCATATCTCATCAGTCATTTTTGTCGGCTCAACTTGGCCGCTAGTTCAATTGTGTTGCGACTGCATATGTGCAAACCATTAACCCGAAACCAAGGCGGGCCGCAGCTTCGTTATGTCGCAGCGAGACCTTGAGTTAGCAATGATGGATGAGCCTATAACTTACCATCCACTTTAACGTATACACTTTAAAGGGCAGAGAGAACTGCCTAGAATATAGCAATAAAATTCTTCTCCACAGAGGAGCAGCATATGGTCTTTGATCACTGGTTTATACTGTAAGACATAGCTTTATATCGTGCATTTTACATAACTGGGAGTCTGAGTCACTGAACTATTTAAAGCCCTGTGATTATTACACATAATACCTCCATTAGCATTATGAAACTCTGTATTTGGATTGCATTTATGTGTTCCATATATTTCTAAGTAAAGTTAACTGTTGCCTCATACAGTATTTTACCGATAAAACCTGTACTGAAGACTGTTAATCGAACGTAAGAACTCAGCTTTGAAATGTGCCAATTCAGAGTCTATCTCTAAATGTTTACAGTATTAATATAGGCTATACGTAAGAACTGGTGCAAATTAAGTTGGGCGGAATTCAGAATATTTACCGCGTCTTAAAAAATACGCTAACGTACAGTCTTCAATGCGAGCGACAGGCCAAAAGTAAGGAAATGATTTTTATATTTCTGATGAGAAGTTTTGGTTATTTCGAAGCAACACTAATGTTAAAACTAGAAACTAAGCTGAAAAAGAAATGAGATTCAGGTCTTCATTGGCCACTGAGAATTTTAGCAATCCTTCAAGTGAAATACCTACGATTTTATCGATAGACAGCATTTACGTGCTTATGTATCGTTCAGATGTAAAACTTCCAAAACTATTCAAGAACTTACAGATTGGCATAAAACAGAGGAACCTTACAATATGCGGTGAAGACCAGAGTAGGGCACTCAATATCATTGTTTGAAGGCCGTCATATAAGACACACGGTGCCTCTCTTAGCACCAGCACGTAATTTTCAGACGCGAAATTTTAACAACAGAGACAATGCACGTAAAACGTAACAATGAGGCGTTTGCGTAACCATAGTTCCAGCGGAAAAGCAAGGAGCATTACATGTTTTGAGTGCATCTGTAGCGTTACGTATCCAGCAAGCAATGCACATGCGTCATATTGTCATATGTGGCCTGTCCGGATCTACAATATTTTTCCACATTACTTCATAAACGGCACGAATTTCGTAAAAGAATTATTGAAAATAAGATATTTCGATTTCCCTGGAACTTTCGCCTGAAAAAAATTTCTCTTTCTAAGAATAATACAGTACGTATGTATTTATGGAATGTACCCGTTATTCTTGTCAAATTTTAATGAAACTTAAAAAAAAAAACCTTCTCGACAGATTTCCGAAAAATCTTCAAATATAAAATTTCACGAAAATCCATCCAGGGAGATCCGAGTTGTTCCATGTGGAGGAACAGAAGGGCAGGCGGAGAGACAGACATGACGAAGCTAATAGTCGCTTCTCGTAATTTTGCGAGCGCGACTGAAAGCGATGAATGTGTAGGGTATAATTCTTCAGGGGAAAGAATGCAAAAAAAAAAGTTAAAATACCTTATCTTGTCGGTCCGACGTGTCTAATACAGGACTGGTTGATTCACTGGATGATGTACTGACTGAATTATTATCATTTTAGTGACGCTAAAGTGGTTTTATACCTTCGAATGAGATCATGAATAGGAAATATATAACGACAAGAAAAAAACCGATCGCGGCCTGTTTTAAAATACCGAAATATTTAAGCATTTCGTCTGTGACGACTGGGTAATATCGCGAATAATTTAGTCAGAGCGCCAAATAACTCAGCCCAGATTCGAGCTGGGCACTTTTAGAATAAAAACGTACACAGTTACTGCTACAGCAACTTGAGCACAGCCCATTATAATATTACAAATCCCTTTATCTCTATGTCTCTGACATTATCTATCCTTTGAAAAGCTGCTCAGCTCGCGTTACTTAAGTATTTCTCACCTCCGTACGTAAGACACGGATACATACTTATCAGCCTCTCATGTAACTACCAAGAAGTCACACTAGAATCAGCCCAACGCTTATCCACGCGAATACCCAGTGCGGTCAGAAGGGACCTTTTTTAAATTCCCGGACTTAATATCGAAAAACATTCTGACAGGCTCCGAAATATGCATATTAAATCCCATATTGCTTGGGTTTGAACGCTTATGTTGGAAGAAAATTCGGGGTTCCCTAAGTTCTGCCGTACACTTCCGGCAACTTCTCCGACACAAGTACATCGCGGGTTAATATAACAACAGGCGTTCCTTCGAAGTAACTTTCTTCATACATGAGTATTCTTGAAAGTAATGTGTTACAGAGAATACTGTTCCATAAGTGTATGCACTACAATGTCGCTAATAATAAGCATCTGCTAGGCAGTAAAATTCCACGTGTTTAAAATAAAGTGTGTGATAATACTGACTTCATAAACGGGCTAGTTAGGTCTTTACAAAGGCATCACAGGAACATGCTCTCTCCACTTTCCTCCTAAACTCGGTGTAAAAGCATCGCAAACAAAAACCACAATTTAACTCTTCGCTGCCATGAGGACGTGGAAGTCTATATAAAAAAGCACATATAAATTACTGTCAAAAATGTGGAAAAAATATAACGAAATGCTCACAGCAATTCAAGCAAAAGTTAACAAAAATACTTTCGTAATTGTGTCGTAATTCTTTGTCGTAACAAAACAAATACACAGCTGTAATTTATTGCCTAGCCTTGTTAATTCGGATGATCTAAGCTAAAACCATACAAAATCTGGGACGACTGCCTCCCGGAAAGGGTCCGCTTGAAGTATTCTGAAGAAGCAGAAGTCTGTGAAGAAGAGAAAAAAGATGAGGATGATGATGAAGATGATGATGGGAAGAAGATGGAGAGATAATTTTAAGTCGGATGCGAGTGAAATGAATGACGCAGGATCATGATAAGAGGAAAATTGCAACCTCGGATTCTACCAACAAAAATTAGTTCGTTAATTAGTCAATCAATCAATCTATCAATCAAACCGGTAGTCGATCAGTTACTAAATTACATAGTTATCATCCCAGTATTTAACTAATGAATCGGCTAGTTGGACTGATGTTAGGGCGCCATTCATAATATTCTAGTTAAATATTCATCCTTCGTCCGGATTTTTCTTCAACGGTATGTACTTACATAAAACAACTACCCATGACTTAGACAGCTCTAACTTTTATTGTACCGCTATGCATACTTATATGTATTATTATATCCATTTATTCATTAAATGGTCGGTCATGCGACAGGTCCATAGGCTATTCCAAAGCGAGTTCTCCACACAGTGCGATGCAGTGTTTCCTCTTTCAGTTCCCAGGGTCCTCTCCTTTCCTTAGGGACATTCCGGTACCTGCCCGTTTCCTCGTCTTTTCAATCATTCTCCCTTCTATCTTTTCTTCAGTAATGTGTTTTAGAAAGCAGTTCCTATACGGAAAGTGGCTAATCCAGTTAACCTTCCTTCTGTTTACTGTATTTGGAATATTCCTCTCCTCCTTTACTCTGTGCACTACTTCTGCATTTCTTACACGATCCATCCATCTGATCTCCAACCTTCTCCAAGACCACTTTTCCAAACGTTCAAAGCATTTCTGATCTAACTTCCGAAATGTCCAAGTTCCAGCACCGCACAAAGCTCTGCTCCAAATGTAGCATTTCACTAGTTTCTTTCGTAAATTTAAGTTCAACTTGCAGGTAAAAAAAAAGTATTTTTTATGCTGCTTTTGTCATGGCAATTCTGGATTTAATTTCACGTGTACACGTTACATTATTTGTTATCAGGCAAATCAGATAGTCGAAATATTTCACATTCTCCAGCTGTGTTTGGTGTCTCATGTTTAATAATACGTATACATAATATTACACACGTATGTACTGTGTACTATATTACTGCGTACACATAGAACTCTCACAGCGAAGGCCCGAGATTGGAGGACGATGACGTTAGATTATGTTTTTCTCCTCTGTTCGTTGAGTCCACCCATGCTGGAAATGGTTAACTAATTCCTTCAGCTACCATAAAATCTGGGGAGACCGCGGTAGCACAGTGGTTAAGGTGCTGTGCTACAAATCGGAAAGTCGCTGGCTCGATCCCAGCTAGTGTCAGTGGATTTTTCATTGACATAAAATCCTTCCGATCGCACTATGGCCCTGGAGTCGACTCAGCCTCTAACAGAAATGAGAACCAGGAGCATTTCCTGCGGGTAAAGGCGGCCAGTGCGTAAGGCTGACAACCTTACCACCACCCTGTGCCGTTGTCATGAAATCTGGGAACCTTAATTTCCTGGAACCCTCTGGGCCACTCCAGGCCTGTAACGGGACAGCTTTACCTTTTTTACCACAAAATCTATATAATCTGAGCAAATGACAGAGCCATAAAAACACCTAAACCTCTCTTTCTATAAAGTATAGTACATTAAAGTGCAGGAAATGAATCTATCGCACGCATGCTAAACGTATTGAATACGCAATTTAAACCCTGTAACTAAGGCAGAACCTAATACGCTCAAAGAATAAAAGAATTATTCTTAATTTTCATTAAATTTGTGGCACAGAAACTGAAATACACCACATCGCTTATCCTTAATTATCATCTCAACAGAATTGAAACTGCCTGGTATTAAGTTCTGTAACTAAAAAATATATCGCTTTACGCATGAAATCTTACATGGTTATTTAGCAACAAAATATAAACAGACGTAGATCACTGCATGCATTTAAAGACCTAACATGATCTCCTAGCAATCACGAGGCAGAACGGACTGAAAGAAACGCCTAACACAGGAGTTACATCTTATTTATATACTATAGAATACAATATTTATTTACATCTTATTTATATACTATAAAAAGCAATATTTATCAGTCATTTTTTTAAGTTCTGGTACCGTGCACCGTGATAAATTCTTATAATAAAACCAACCAGATGCACTAATTTCTCAAATTTATTTTTGGAATAAAACTCTACATGTTGCGGACAGTTCCTCTGTCCATCATCAGTAGTTTTTCACTGTACACACACCAATGGTATACGTCATACAGTTTTGCAGGTCTGCTGACAGCTTGCGAGCAGGATCAGGGCGGAACTGCAGTTCCGTCCTGATCCTGCTCGCAAGCTGTCAGCAAATCTCTATGACACATAACATTGCTGTGTGTACAGCGAAAAACTCCTGACGATGGACAGAGGAACTCTCCGAAACATGCAAAGTTTTATTCCAAAAATAAATTTGAGAAATTACTGCACCTAGTTGGTTTTATTATAAGAATGTTTAAGTCGTTCTGTCTCGTTATATGTGACAACTAAAACAAATGGCGACTTGTCAAGAGATTAAAGCAAATGCGTGACTTTGTCTAAGAAAATAACACCAAAGTCACTTGTATTCTGAAAGTCTCGTGGTAAAGAACCAAGACATAGGTAAACTGTCCTCACTTTCTTTATGTTCTACATTGACTTTTGAGATAAAACATACATTAAACACTTCGTCTTACATATAAATTATTCAACCCAATGCATTGTTACCTTATATCCACTTGACGGCTGTTACAAACTTCTTATGAACAACGTATAGTGTCCTATTGTAAGGTGCGTGCTCCAGGTTGGCAGATCTGGATGGGAGCTCTTTGGCCGCACTACAAAGAACCAATTGCACAACTTGTGTCTTGGCTAATTAACCGACTCCATAGAGCAGAACCCCACTTGAGAAATTAGCTAACTTCTTTACTACACAAGAAATGTCCTATATTTTATGGCACACAAAGCTTCATTGTCGTGTTCAGAACAGTCAACCTAAGGTTCTTATTCTGAGCCCGATAAACCGAGCTCACACACTCATATCCTGTTTATTTAAGAATAGTTTTATTAATTTTCATTTAAGCATAGGTCTTTGAAGAGGTCTCCTTTCTTTAGGTTTCCGTCAAAAATTTGTAAGCATTTATCTTCTCTCTTTGCTTGCTAAGAATAAAGCTCGTCCATGCGCAATTTTCTCCAGACTTCTGCTAATATTTCCCCCTGAGGTTCAAATATTCTCCTAAGTACGATGTTCTCAAAATCCGCAGTCTGTTACCTTCCCTTACTTTAACGTAACAAGTTTGGCACCCATCTACAACGGAAGGGACTATTATAGTTTAACATTCATAGGTCCGTGCATCGCTAATATATTCGCAGAATACAACCAACAAGATGCAACGTTTCACAATTTATTTATTTCTGTAAGACGGTCTACATGTTTCAGACGGGTTTTCCGTCTGAGATATGCTACCTGTTGCTAGCCTAGCTAGCCAGGCTAGCAGCAGGTAGCAGTATTTGTCTGACAAATACCTGACGCTGTACGTCCAGTTTTGAGCTCCTGATGATGGACGGAAAACCCGTCTGAAACATGTAGAGCGTCTTACGGAAATAAATAAATTGTGAAATGTTGCACCTTGTTGGTTGTACTCTGCGAATATACTATTATAGTCTTTTATATTTTAATCTATGTGTTTGGACACAGCATACAGGAAGGTAATGAATCTTAGGTGAAGGAAGCATGCATTTTCCGAATGTGTTTTGGTTTTAATTCGATATGTGTACATCCACAGTAATTCCTACATAAAATCTGAGATTTCCCAAGAATTTTGCGACTGTGCATAGAAAAAAATAAAAGAAAAGATTTTTATGTATAACTGGGCGGTAGCTACTGAAATATCAACAAATTAAAACATCAGCTATTAAACACAAACATAATATCAATGACTCGTATCACGCAATACAGCATTTTGCGTCTGTGGTCGTTGGGTAAGATTTCATTCCTGAATTACGACTCCCGTCATGAGATATAAAATGTGCTAAAAATATTAATTTGCGCTTATTTAGCTACGTATTTAGACTCTTCAAACGACATCCACGTATAGACCGAGTTCGAGAATTGTGAGCGCCCTAAACAACTTACAAATCACTGTGTAATTCTGGTCGCAGAGGTAATCATGATGTTATTGCGAATATGTCAATATTTGAAACACGTATTATTAAAGGCGAGCGTAAGAGACGCCTAACAAGCATATAAATCGTGTACAACTACAGAAATAAGTGGATCCGAATATCAATGCCCTCTAAAAGCTGACAGTCATTAACCTCATAAAAGAATTCCTTTTCAGCTGACATTGCCACAAACTAAACATTGAGAACTACACAGCTTATAAAGCCATCTGTGGACACAATTTACATTTATACACATTTTTATTATGCCATACTCACCGAATAAAACATTAAAATTCGCAAAATGGTTGTAATATTAAATTGTAGAAACACCTGTCTCCAAAAATTGCGCACTGTTAGCTCAAACAGCACATTAGTTCTGCCATCAATATTTCACCCTCTAAACTGCCGGGGGCTGAGGTACAGGTCCACTATTTCTTGAACCTCGGTGTTAGAGGGGGTGGGTGGTTAACGTCACACTCCGGCAGCTTTATCCCCGGGAAAGAGACCCGGTACCCATTGTACAGGAGGCTGTATGGGCACTGCCATCAAAACGGAAGCGATGCAATACAGGCAAAGAAATTTTCTGCTCTCGGTACACACATGCTTGTGCTGTTAATGCAGGGGCTTGTGACAGATAATTCATGCGTGCACCAGGGGTTCAATCCCTGACGTGACTGATAACATCACTCATGATGTATACCAGATATTGACATACATCACTGGTCTACAACTAGACAAATTTTGTAACAATTAAGCCCATTCATTAATTTTACTCAGTAACATATCATGTATGTTAACAAACACGTACAAATCTAATTAAACATTTTTACATTCAGCGTATTATTAACGTCATTTAATTACTATATGCACTTACTGGTAGATAAGTGGTACTGCAGCCCAATATGTCGGCAACACAACACTCCACTGAAATTCTACGGAAATAATTACAGATCAACTTACAAACGACAAACATATGTAATAAAATCAAAGCAACTCAGAGAATCCCAGCACAGTTCTTATACTTAACACATTACGCTGGAAATAGAAATCTACTTCTTGAAATAGGAGTGCCCAAATTATCCATGCTCCCTCCGAAATAAGCAAAATACTTATGTAATTATAACACAGAACTAATAAGTCGAATATCCATCCGCCATATTTCAAACACATTTTTAATTAAATTTTATATATAACTATAAACAGTTTTATATCATAAGCCCAGGATCCGTGATTGTAGCTAGGCTCTATCGACAGGGTTTAGGGTGTAACTTTTATGAAATATGCCTGCGGATGATTCATTAATTCATGAGAGTCAAAAAAAACATAACATAGTACATCGTTTATGGTATTTAATCCTGAAATAAAAACTTCACCCACGGAAGAAACACCACTTTTTTATATAAAATTGGCAGCAAGTTCACTCACGTGACACACAGCATATACAGGGCGATTAAAAAAGATGGACACAATTGAAGAGTAAACTGCGCCTCAACACACGCCAGACAGTTGGTTGCGGTATTCCAAGTTCTCTGCTCGTTCTACGGGTTGATTTGCGTGGGCTACGCTCAAAACTGTCTTGAATTCGTCTCACGTTCTCCTCTGATACAAGTGGTCGGCCGGAGCTTTTGTCTTTACACAGACAGCCTATTTGCTCAAATTGGTGATTCCAACGACAAATGCTCTTCTTCGTTGGAGGCTGAATGTTGAAACGAAGACGAAACGCACGCTGCACAGCAGTCGCCGACTCAGTTTTAATGAACTCACGAAAGCAAAAAATCTTGTTCTGCATAGTAGCCATTTTGCTCTCAACTGATGCTGCTGCACGGCTGTGCGCTAGGCGAGCACTCTAGCGGTGGTATTTGAAAACTTAGGATCTGCTCTTTCAAATTTTATGTAGATCATTCACATACCATGTATAGTTCAGGAAATATAGACGCACGAAATTGAATCCATCTTTTGAATCACGATGTACTACATACGCATATTCTAATGCTTTATCTGTCCGAGACAGCTCGTTCAGTTTACTGGCCGGGTTATGGACTAGGTATGCGGAAAACTGGTTCAATTATCGCCAAAAGCAGGGATCTTCTCTTGCCCACAACATTAAACTTGCCACTGGAAACCGCATAATCACTTATCCTCTTGTTACAGTCTCCTTTACCGTGGGTGGAACGGTCGGTTCGTTAATTCCAGAACTCATCTCGGTCTTGTGCCTAGGTTAAGAATAAGTGGATCTGTAACTCCACTCTTCATAGGGTGGTGCTTAATTAAGTGCAGACCCAACTCTACCTTTACATTATAATACATTTCGCGTGGCTGCCATGTTAACGTTTCATACATTCCAGAAAATTCCCTCAACAAAATTTGCATACTTTGAAACTCTAGTACCGAGTAAAAATTTCAGAATACAGCTTTTACTGGCGCCAAATTCAATCCACCCCATAAGTTTGCAAGGTAGTAATGACGCCCAAACTCGTGATTAAAAGGTTAAAACTTCGTGCCCGCTCCAATGGTAGTAAGACGCACGGGTGAAGAATGTCAAAACGATATACACGTACGAATTAGTCCAAAGCTGTACAGGATCCAAAAACAAAGACATGTGATTGTGACAGCAGCGTAAGTATTTTTAGGCGCGTTTCCATCATTGCGAAAAGCGTCTATTAGCTTGGCCATTTCTGTCTGTTTGTCCGTCTGTCCGCGTGGAACAACTCGGCTCTCACTGGACGGATTTTCATGAAATTTTATATTTGAGTATTTTTCGAAAACCTGTAGAGAAAATTCAAGTTTCTTTAAAATCGGACAAGAATAACGGGTACTGCACATGAAGACCACCAGAAATTCTTGATCACATCTCGCTCATTCCTTCTTATAATGAGAAATGTTTCAGACAGATGTTGTAGAGGAGATCAAAGCACACAGTTTATGTTCAAGTTTTCGAAAATCGCGCCGTTTATGAGACAATGTGGAAAAATATTGCAGAGCTGAGCAGGCCACAGATGACAATATTGCACATGCGTATTGCATGCTGGATACCTAAAGCTGCAGATGCACACTAAGGTTGTGTAATACTTGTTGCTTATCCACTGCAGTAATGATTGCTCCTCAATCTTACGTTATACTTACTTTTTCTCCCTTGTTACTCACAAAATAAGAAAAATAGGATTAATATTTTCTTCAAATGTAAATTATGATAAAATACCTTCACTTGCACGGAAATGTAAAACTGGTAGCATTTCGAAACCAAACAGTATTTCTGTAGAATACTCCTCTGTACTGAGAACGTTGGTTCTTCAAGTTTCTTTCTTATATGCGAGAGGCGATGGGTTTGAATCTTGGTCCGAAAGCAAAAAATCGTGAGGTTTTTGTAGATTGTCGTCATTCACACGGTAAACCTTGCAACACCGCCTCAAACATAATGACAGCTCCCTACCACAGTCTCTCTTTTTAATAATCATCCCAACAAGTTACGATGTTAAGGGTCACCAACAGCGTCTTGAAATAAAATATAAATAAATAATAAATTCCTGTAGCACAAATAATCGCTTTTGGTTTTTTAGAAACCGATTTTGTATCCATTTCTCTCAAATATCCATCGGCTCCTTTAATGCGGTTTGGATCCCAGCAAGGGCAAGAGACTTTTCTCCTCCCCAAAATATCCAAACCGGCTCTGGGCCCCACAAAGCATCCTACTCGATGGGTGCTGTGGTTACTTCCTGAAGACAAAGAGGCCTGGGCCTCTACTTGACCACTCACCTCCAAAATAGGGCCCACGGTAATGAGTGTTACTGTACCTTTATTCCCTTACATGCCTTCATAGCATCTGTCGCTACTACCAAATTTCATAGAAATCCAGCCACTGGTTTCACAGATGAACTATGAGGATGAGAGAGAATTTTAATTACCTCTGTGCACAGAACGGATAATTGTCACAACAATAACTATCAAATTTTCCACATCACTTTTAAAATTCTATGCGTTATTCCTCTTGAATTACTCTTCAGACACCAAATGCCATTAAGTGCTTATGCAGTCTGCTGTTTTTGCATGACATAAAACACCTAATTAGATCGCGGCTTTGTGGTGTGCTGAACACAATTATCCAGATCCCTTGTATGGCGTGCAAGAAGATTATGTGCTCAACAAAAAGCAAAATAATATGACTTACAAAGTGGCTTATCCAACTAATCCTCCGATGTTAAGTGCGGCTCATGAACTTAAACTTGAGACTCATGTGTATTTTCAAATATAAAACTGAACTGCATATTGTGCTTTTACCTAAAGAACGGGAGGTTTTAACTTGTATATGAATCTTCAAACAAATGTTATTTGAAAGTCTTAAAGGAAACAACTTGCTGTTCAATGAAAATCTGGGGGTTTGTGTAAGGCAAAAGTGGTGGAAGTTTGAAGACAAATCATTACAATCTGTATTTCAGGGGTGAGCAGCAGCTTATCGGTTGTCGTAACCCAACCCGCGATATCACAGACCTCTTGCGACTGCAGCAAACCATATTAGAATGTGTTCAAATTGTAGTCTTAAAACATACAATGATAAACCTAAAATAAGGTTAAAGGTTAAAGCAATGTTAACACAGTCATAAACACAAGGACATATTTGGAATATACTGTTTTTTTTTATACAGCAACGAGGTTACAGGACAGATATGAAGAAAATTACGGTTCTTTTCAGGGCACAAATGTTATCTTCTCATCAGAGTCTAGACCGCATCTGGGGCCCAACCAGTCTCCTACCAAAAGGGTGACGAAGATTCTTTCCCAGGCGCTAAAGCTATCTAGGTGTGAAGCTAATCACCAACGGCCATCTAACACCAAGGCTCTGAATACATGAAGCTCTACCTCCTACACATTATCATGCTGTGACAGCAACTTTATTATGTACCCACGTCATTCTGTACATAAAATTTGTCGAAATACTGAGTATTGAGAGTATCATTGCACTAAGAAAGTTTAGCCAATTAAGTATGCTTAACCTAGTGAACTGCCTCGCCACGCACAATACTTTACCACACCTTGATCAAGTACCCAGGTTACAAATGCTTCGTGTTGCAAACCATTTACATTCGTGATGTGAAATCCGGCACAAGGTCTAATTCTCTGGTAAGAATTGGTACGAGATAGTGCACTAGGTTGAAATAATGTTACACAACACACGTTTCTTGTAGTCATCTATTTCCTTTCCTCGTAATATAAATTTCATATGCAAAAGAGGTTATAATTTTATAGACTAAAATGCGAAATGAAAAGTTGTCCATAAAAAAAAACTTGCTCTTCTCCTGAATTGGTATGTACAAACAACCATAGTTTCACCTGTATGTATTAATTAACCATACGCTTGTAATTACATTTACTATTTTAATTTTCATGTTAATTTTCGGAATCGTAAAATCTAAAATACTACGAGTTTTACATCTCGTGAATCAGCTCTCCATATACTGCTACATCGAAATTTGTAACATTTACACATTTTATGGGCAAAAAGTTTAATCTATGTAATTATTTATCTATGTTTTATACACGCTTATTTTATGTAAAAACAGGCGATCTATGAAAGATCGAAACATATAGGAGTCTTGATGGATTGTATGTGAAAATATATATAGTTGTAACATATAGTGCATTTGTTGGTGTTACTTTTGTAAACTGTTTACAAATGCACGAACACGAAAAACATTAAGACTTGGAAAAGCTTTGAAGAGATTACTAGACGAGGCCGAAACAGGGCTGCTTAACGTCTAACTCGTCAAGGTTCATGATGACTGACTTACATATATACATACATACAGACACACACATGCATACATACATAAATACATACGTACGTACATATACATACATACATACATATATACACATACATACATACACTGTGTGTGTGTGTGTGTGTATATATATATATATATATAGGACAGCACTACGTTTATCACGGAAAAAATTATAACAGGTTTGACAGAAAGATGGAAATACATAAGTACTTATTCGCCAATGGAAGTAAGTAAGTTCGAACGTCAAAATATACATTTCCCAACTTAGGACTACTTAACCTTTACTCTTATGTATCTTCTATATGTCCCAAACTACAAAACAGAAAACAAAAATTCGGAAACTGGAGCATTTTCCGCCCTCAGGTTAGAAAAGGAGGGAGGCACCCCCATAGTTTAGTACTGTCAGACTGAGTTGTTTTCAGTTTCTCGTCTAGAGATTCAGAATATTTCGTTTTAATGGGTGCAAATGAGCACGTCCCTCCCAATCGTTTTATCTGAGAACGGTACCACTTCTAGTGCCCGAAATGACAGATTTATTTGGTTGAATTTCTTGCACTTTTCGGATAACTACACGATAGAGTAAATCCATATGTAAAATAGTATTACATCTTCTAAATTACTTCCTTCTTCTTTCTTATTACCATCGTCGCCTTTTTCCCTCCTCCTTCCCTTCCAGGTCGCCTGTCCTCTATTATGGAAGTCTTTCCAAACGCTTTCCTATGTTTTGCTCCCAGACAAGAATCGTAAAATTTTAATTACAAGCTGGAAGTTCTTTTTCCGCTCCAACATCTCAGTCGGCCAAGTTGACACACTAGCACGACGGTTCCTCATTGTTTCCACAGCCGCGCTTCCTTGACGGCAATGCAGTTATCGCGTTAGCACTTCTCGTGTCTCAGCCTAAACTCTAGACGACCTAGATTATCAACCTCAATTAGCCAAAGCAATATTCCGCCCCATAAACTCTTTGTTCTAACTTATAACAAAGGCGCCTACACCCACAAGCAGTTGGTTACCTGCACGCGGCTCGCAATACACACGTCTCAACCAACGGACACCAACTGCCTGAAATCTCCTGGCACATTCGAAACACGTACGTGGCAGGAACAGGGCTGGATTTATAAATCGGAAAGTACGGATCAATTGCGGACTTTTGTGAAAACGGCACGAAATTTCGGGTTGCATAAACGGCGATTTCTTGACTAACTGTGAGACTGCTGGGTTTCCTTACGGGATTCTGTTCCATGTTGTTAGGGAGATGTCTGACTGTAATGGATAAATTAAACTGCTAGACACAAGAGAATATTCCTTTCCTTCTATGTCCGTTAGATGACCGCAGGCAAGACAGAGATATTGCATAACAAGACAGGCAATGTATGTACGCAAAACCTAACTTCGTGGCGCTTGTGTGTAACCACTGTAGCAGTTGAAAAGTAAAAAGTATTTGTCGACGTACGAATCCAACATGCAATGCGCATGCGCCATAATGTCATCTGTGTCCTGCCCGGATCTACAATACTTTTCCACGTTATCTCACAAAATCACGATTTTTTTAAAAAAAAAAAAGTAAAGCTATTGAACACAGAATGTGTGTTTTGATTTTCTCCGCAAATGTCGCCTGAAACATTTTCAATTTTAAGAAGAAATGAGCGAGATATGATCAAAAATGCACATTGGTCTTCATATAAAGTACTCGTTGTTGTCAGATTTTTTATGAAACCTGAATTTTCTGGATGTATTTTCGACAATAATTCAAATACCAAATTTCATGAAAATCCGTCCAGTGGGACCCGAGATATTCCATGTAGATGGATGGACGGACAGACATGACGAAACTAATGGTCGCTTTCGCAATTTTGCGAAGGCGCCTAACAACTGAAGGTAATCTGTATTATTGGGTAGTTCTTTTTTCAATATTATGGAACAAAGTCCACCATATACGAATCTGATGGAGTACATTCCTTTAATGACTTGAATAGTGCTGTTAATAAAACAGTCCAATATCCTTTCTCCAAATTAACTTCATATAATTTTGGATACGGTTAATTTATTGTGGAATGAATTAGTGAGGAATTTTAGGGTAAGCCGAAGACATTGCGCATGCAGATACCTACAGTTTTAGTTCGTAAACAAAAGCCACTTTCCCTTAATGGAGTAAGCGACTATCAATTACAAGAAGCGACCGGAAACGAAACAGAAATTTAAATGAGTGATAATGACATATCGATGGAGACAGAAGGCCCGCAAGTGGAGAAAAGACATAAGAAGAAGAAAAACTGATTAAAAAATCTAAAGTGCAGGATTCATATCCGTTACCAAAAAAAACCTATTTATGTTCGATACTTCAATTTAGGTGAGAAATGCAACGAGTTCAACTATCAGTTGTTCCAATACGCGTATGAGTGTCGTATCTACCTTAAAATGACCGCGTAAAGAGGCACCCCGATGGAAATACACATGCATAATGAAGGCAATATGTGTTTATTCTCCTCTATAACCTTTACTTTCATTAATGGCGGAAATAAATGAGTTTCTTGGAATTATTTTTTTTTGTCCAACTTCTCCTTTTCTACCTTTCGTTGTCTAAGTAAAAACAATACTTTCCTAACATGCTGTACTAGGAATCTATTGTGAACATTCCTCACCATTCGCTGAATGCATGGTTTTGTTCACTTTGCTTTACAAGCTCATATCCGGAAATGTATACAATGCACAGGCCTATCGTAATGGCATGGAGGACAAGATCCCCTAAGTCATCGGACTGCGATAATTGAGAGACGAAATCCAGCGCTTTGGAGAACGTTTGTGAATGAAACATAACTCACAGCGAGAGGTTTAACTTTTGGTGGCCTCTATATTTTACGTCATAATAGTGCTCTGGCAATGAAATGTTTTTAGAAAATGTTCCTGTGGAGTAGGGGTTATTTTGTATCGATATGGACAAAAATTAACTCCGGACGACAAGTTCTGGGTGTACGGCCCATCCTGTGGATCACTGGAGTAGTTAAGATGCCCGAAGGAGGCAAAAAAAATATGAATCTAAATCCGTTTAGCAAGTTTCCCTTCAAGGCTAAGTTCTAAAGTTGTGAAATGAAAGCAATGTAAATTTCCATAAATTTTGAAGCAGTTTCTCTGCGGGTTTTTTGACGGATTTTATTATCTTCTTCTGCAAACACGTTACCGCACTAATTAAAGGAGAATCTTTGGTGTTTGCGATAATCCATTTTAACTTAGCGATACAGGAACTTACGTAATAAGTTTATACAATTCCACTATTAAGTCATAACATAATCTTCGGAAACGCTGGAACAGCTGTTAGTTCGTAACTTCAATTATTTCTTGGCTCATACTCTACTTATGTTTGTAATGACACACTCCAAATGAGACCCAGGTGGTTTCAAGAAAGTTATCACTGTCGTACTGTTACTCGTAATTCGTAGGACCCCAAACCCATGCACATGTTCCTCCAATTCATCGTATGTCGCATTAAACTCTTAGTCACCAGACATAAAAGTTCTTACTGTAATAAAATAGTCGCGTATATCGTTTGGACGATAACCTCCCAACTGTCCTGTTTTGCTTTACCCCAGCATCATAAATTTTAAAGGAAGAATATTATCCAGGAAAAGCCCAAAGGAAATACATGACTCTGAATAGCAACAGATGGCAACAGATAAAGAGTGTTCGGAACCTGAAATCAACCTCAGTAGGCCTCAAGCTGCTGTGTGAATAAGACGTAACACGGATCGACCGTCCAGAACTTCATCAGCATAACCAGCATCTTAGTACGTAAGTACCGTGTGATAATAAGTTCTCATAATCAACTAGCTAGTCACAGTGATTACGAATTTCTCGTATATATTGTTTTAGGAAAACACCACATAGCCATCACTCACCAGTACACAGCAGAATAAGACATGGTACTTCACTACTCCATAGATCTCGCTGACATCTCCTACCTCTAATTTCAACAGTCTTATAAATTTTATCTTTTTATCTTTTCATACATTTAAACAAATTTTAAATGTGTAAAAAAGAAATGCAGAAGTTGTGGTCATATTGTGTAAGAAATGAGATCTCATTTCCAGCAAATTAAATTTGTATATTCTTTTCTTAAAAATGTTCTGACGCTTGCCGATGACGAGCTCGCGATTTCGAAACATATAGCTATATAGATATATTAAAAATTGTTGTAGGTTCTTGTGACCGTGCATCATGGAACGTAGGGTGAAGAGAGATAAACCAACAAGATGCAACTAATGCTATGTTTATTATCAAACTTCTATCTCAACATGTTTCGGGCATCATTATGCCCATCATCAGGAGAACAAGACCGTGTATTACCGCATATGGTGTTCTGTGCTGGTTGTGCTGGCTGTGGTTGTGTGGAGCTGGGTCGTAAGCTGTGTGCACTGTGTGAAGGTTACTGTTCGACACAGTGCACACAGCTTACGACCCAGCTCCACACAACCACAGCCAGCACAACCAGTACAGAACACCATATGCGGTAATACGCGGTCTTGTTCTCCTGATGATGGGCATAATGAGGCCCGAAACATGTTGAGATAGAAGTTTGATAATAAACATCGGATTGGTTGCATCTTGTTGGTTTATCCTTCACACATAAAATATTGTGTTCGACGGTCATTTGTTTATTCATTCTTTATTACTCACATATCAACCCATTTGCTCACTTTTCTTCAGGCTTTCCGATTAAGTAGTGTAATATCTTTTCTCGTTTATATGTTCACACTACGAGTTATAATAGGTGGAGTAGAAACAAACTAATGAACCTCTTTGATACGTAATTTTGTAAAGCCTCCTATTCCATCCTCATATTCAGGTTCAACTATTCTCCTTAGCACAGTGTTGTCAAATACCTTCATTTTACATAACTAAGTCACGCGGACAATTCAAAATGGGTAACCTGCAGCGTAATACATACAGAATTACTTGAGTGGTATATGTTAACAGCACAGCTGTGTGTGGCACAGTGTGTGTTGCATGTCATAACTTCCATAAACTCAGTTTAATAATGTGAAATCACGAATTCGCTGCCAGGAACACACAAGACGGTACACAACGTCATATTTAAGATAAATGCGTTTCAAGTTAAATTGAATCCAATTCTATTTGTTTATTATTTCACCTCAATAGCTTAATCCGAATTCGTGGCTTCCCTTTCTATTCCCCAATTATCCAAACAGTATAACTTCATTTTACCTAAATATTCTAAGCCTGTACTAACTGCAAATAGATTGTTTCCGTTTTATTCGATAGCAAAATAAACACGCCGTGCGAGCGCCCGTGCCACTGACTTTCACGAAACACAATATAAAATATGTTTCACAGTAAGTTCTATTTCATTCCTCTACATGTTTCGAGCACATTTGCTCATCATCAGGAGGTCAAAATTGCATTACACAGCCTGAAACAAGTGAGTGGTCTAAAATTACTAAAATACAATTTTATAAATATGAGCAAATAGTAATAAAATTTATGTGTGAATTTTTCGGCTGTGATTACTGTGTATTACTTACTATAAACATACTATGTCATGTAGAGGTTATGTTTATCCAGTTATTAAACTTATTAGAAAGGTACTATGTCTATTTAAAACATAAATGTAAATAGACATAGTACCATTCTAATAAGTTTAAATAAACATAACCTCTACATGACATAACATGTTTATAGTAAGTAACACACAGTAATCACAGCCGAAAAATTCACACATAAATTTTATTACTATTTGCTCATATTTATAGAATTGTATTTTAGTAATTTTAGACCACTCACTTGTTTCAGTGTGATGATACCAGAGGCTGTGTAATGCAATTTTGACCTCCTGATGATGAGCACATGTGCT
>Ga0123354_10002330_pt1 | contig 24901 bp, 13 predicted proteins | sample TergutLab28metaG_2_FD_97872 | JGI IMG/M metagenome (GOLD analysis project Ga0123354, IMG submission 97872) | Labiotermes labralis P4 segment gut microbial communities from Petit-Saut dam, French Guiana - Lab288 P4 | ecosystem: Host-associated > Arthropoda: Insects > Digestive system > Gut ...
AAGTTATAATAAATGGGGGGAGGGTTAGGATTGTTGGAGGAAAAAAAGATATGTAAAAAATAGTGGTGGGGGGGGGGGGGGGGAGTGGCGGTATAGAGGGGTTGTTAGCACGATTGTGGAAACAGAGGAATTACAAAGAAAGTAGATAGTGGGAGATGCCTATCCTGTTTAGGCAAGAAGGATGCCAAATATATTTTGTTGGGTTTTCTAAGAACTCTGCAGTGTTTTAGTGTGGGATTTGTAAATAAAAATTGCAGAATGTTAATGAGGAAGTAACAGCTTACAAGAATATGTTAATACATACAGACAAAGTTGTGGTTGAAGAGTTAGTTTAGGCCTAATATTTATCTAGACTGAATATAAGTGGTTTAATAAGATAAATATTAAAATGTAGTTATAAATTTAATGGAGAAGTTACAACAAACTTGACAACCCGAGGTTAATCGGTCGCTAGCCTAACGAAAATGTGGATTTACTTTAATAATAATAATAATTATAATGTTTGTTAAATTTAAGGCACAATCAGCAACCTAATGGGTCGAGTGTTACCACCGACATGTTCTGAAAGTAGTTCATATGCCCAGTGGTGGCCACCGCTTTTTTTTTAAAACTGTGCCATACTTCACAACGAGTACTGTGATGTGTGCATATGCTGGAATTGTTGAACGTTGCGCCGTAGGTGCATGTGAAATTTGCCACAACGGAAATGTCGACAGTGCAGTCTAGTCGGCACAAACCGAAATATCAACCTCATTCTCTGCCGTCTTCCCAACGTTAAAATACGAGGCCGGAAAGAAATGTACAATAACACATGTCATGCTGCTGACGAACGGTCGAGCAACCACGACTCTGCGGTAAGCGTCGCGGCTCACTGAGTTTCGTGGCGGGGATATTGGTTGGATGACTGGAGAATCGGGGTTTGGTTCCGGGCGGGGGCGGAAATTCCTGTCTTCGCCACTGCTTTTAAATCGGTGCTCAGGTCCACTCAGCCCTTCGTTTTAATCGGTACGGGCTTTCTTTCCCGGATTTGCGCGCTGCATACGTTCACCTAACGATTCATCTCGAACCATTGGCTGGAACTACTATACGTTATTCATGACGCTGTATTTAAATACGTAGAGATGAACGTACTTTATATTTGCGGATCCAACACTCGTTGTTCGTATATGATGACCCCGGATTCACATTTCGATCCGGAAACCAGCTGTGTTGATTGATGTTCGTGGTTATCTTCAGTTCCACCAAGCAGATTCCGTGATAATGCCTGAAATTATGCCATGGCCGATTCCTTCCACATCCGTGCCAATGAATATAATAATAATAATAATAATAATTATTATTAATAACTGCAATTGGGTTGTCACCCGGTGGCAGTGGTTATTTTACGTGTATACAAAATATGAAATTGTTTACTAATAAATTTAAGTCAGGAGGGCTACATGAGAAGCATATAGTGGCAACTTGGAACCTTGGGAACCATCTCAGCTTTTGCTTATAGACAGCGAAACCAAGAAAAACCTGTGTCGAGGTGGTCGGTCGCAGGACCTTCCGAATACTGACTTCTAGCCAGCAGTCCGGCATCTAAAGTAAAAACAGCAATACTCACATAGTACAATAAGTACACATAAGATGACAACAATACACACAAGACAACTAACAACAATACACACACAAGACATCTTAAAATACAACATGTTGAAAAGGTACACAACACCAAAGTATTATTGTGTAATAATCTGCCATTCGACGTTGTAGTATTACAAGTGTGGAGCTTTGTTAAATAAATCACGAATAAAAAAAAACGCAGGTAACCGGAGCGAGTTGCAGCCCCGTTGCTTCTTGTAGACTTTTAGGCTATTGTGTTCATTTGCCTTTGAACTGTTACCGAAGTATAGCTTCATAAATCTTATACGGTGAACTACAGTTACACCCTGTACCCAAGCACGATGCCTTGAAGGTGTATAATGACATCGAGTTAAATCAGCACTCTTTGCAGACATCGATAACAATAGAAGAGCCGTATTTGGAAAGACGTTGTTGTGGTGAAGCCACCTGTATTCACTGAATATTTTGCCGAATTTTCCACGGGACTCTTGTAGATCTGGTGACGAAACATATTCGTGCCCTCGTCGGTAATTGAACCCATGTCGTCCAGTCCGTACCATTCACTGAGCTGTTCAAAGCCTATTGTTCCATGTTCGAGTTCTTTTAAGTAATTTCACATTTAGGATCAAATTCTGGCGCCTAGTTAGAAATCGTGTAGTCTTGGAAACATACCAGCCGAACAGATTGGCAGGAAAAGCACTGTTCGTAAGTAGTCGGGTAAGGTACTTGCTAGGTGGTGGGTGATGTTAACATATATTATTCATCAGCTGGCAGTGATGAAATACTGATGCAGACACAGCCTACGAGCACGTAAGAATGGACCAGATATTGGAAAAAGCCGAAGGCTGCGTATTGCTATAAGCTTGCATCCTTTAGTGGTGAAAGTGTAAAGCTTGTAGAAACGGCAAAACACAACATTACAGGCAGGAGTATTCTATTGAACGGCGGCTTCGAGCGGACGATTTATACAGGTAACAGAAATAAGGACACCAAGGATCGAAGATTAATGGAGAGAACAGGACTTCCATTACAGCAAACAGAAGTTCAGGAATACTACAGAAATAAATAATGAAATCTAGGAAAATATAAAGAATGTTCCGTGAATATGGGGCATGAGTAAAAGAATGTGGGTTTATAGATGTTCAGAAACTAAAGAATATTCGGGTGGGAAAGACGTGAAGTATCCTCAGTATTGTAAATATTTAGATCCTGGTATTTTAAGGATTTAATGAACCGATTCTTTTATAGTTGCTACCCACGGCACATATTTAATATATTTTTATTCCGTTTTTGGAATAATAATAATTATTATGGATAGTGTGTGACAACTTTATGCCTGTCCTGTGTAAGGAGAGGCCTTTCCCCTTTATTATTTTGAGTATCTACGCCCTACCTGATGATGGCTGATATGGACAGCAGAAGCAAGCAGTAGTATTAAATAAACCAAACAAACCATTTAAAAATTAACATTTAATTATCTGACTTGCTTTTACAAACGCTAACACTGGTACTGATGTAGGTAGGTAGAAGTAGAAACTGATGTTGGTCTTACAAGGTCGAAAAGCGTCTGTTGGTTCGTATATAAAACGGTTTGCATAAAATCCCATTGTATTGATTGTTAACCAGAAAAACCATTTACACTACGACGGGTTTCGTTTGAGGCTTGAAACCTAGTCGCATGTTGCAAAGATTTTACTTCCACATATATGCAGGCGGAATTGAAACATAAACGTTAAGCTGCAACTTCGAACATATTCGTGACTTGAATATGTCCTTCAGTAATTGGAACCTCGTAAATATTCACCGTTTGTTGACAATTCCTTAAAGAATTTATGTTATTTCTTAACATCAGCCAATATATTGCTTCATAAGGAACGTCAGCGCTACATGCCAACACATTATTCCTTTAAAATTAGTGTTTGATGTTATTTCTTCACACCTTTATCTCTTATGTGGCTGGTTGTTTCGGAGGGTGTTTTGAAAAGTGGTGGGACCTGGTGTATAGGAGGTAAAATAAGGCTCAAGAGAATTACATAGTGAGATAGCACGTGATTTTTACACTTCAGCACATACAGGGTTATACAAAATGATTGTCGGGGTACAATTGTCCAGCGGCAATTCCGCACCAAATTCGGGAAACAACCACCATCTAACAATTCTATTCGAAGGTGGTATGCACAGTTTCAAAAGACAGGGTGCTTGTGTATCCCGGAACTGAAGGTAAGAATCAGAACCGCCATTGAAACCATCACCGTTGACATGCGGAACGAACTCGATTATCGTGTTGATGTTTGTAGAATCACAAAGGGTGCATATATAGAGCACCTGCAAGGTATGTAACAAAAACTTGGAGTGTTGTTCTATTAAATAAAAATACATATATATACTCCTATCTCAAGTGTATTGTGTATGACAAGTTGTTAAAACCCCGACAATCATTTTGAATAACCCTGTATTATTAGCGCAGTGAAACCACTGTAGATGAGAAGAAGAGGAATGTAGCAAGTACGCACAGGGAAGAAGTGCTTACAAACTGGCAGTCTGTCAACTTTAGGGGAAGTTACAACAGTGAATTTTTTTCCACGCAGTTTTAAGTTTACTATTTCTTTCTTTCTGTTTATTTCTATCTCTCTTTCTTTCTCTCTGTCTGCAACGTATACATGTTTAATAATCTACTCATCCTCCAATAGGAAAAGAAATCCAATCTAGTACGGGTACCGGAGATTCCCTAACTTTCTTTCCTGCCTGAGCAGTGGATACCTAATAATTTCCTAATTCTAATTATTTTCGTTAGAATATACAAAAAATAATCAAATTACCAGTGTGTTGACGTACGTGTAGTTTAAGTGATGCAATTTTGCAGTAATTCCTTCAGATACAATTCTTTATTTTATTGCTTATTTTAGATTTTATTGCGTTTAAATAACCGCTTTTAATTTCTCTTTCGATGCATATTAAATAAATTGAATTGCTATGTAAGATATAGAAACAATTTCTGAATGAACCTTACATTATATTTAAGTATCAGACTGACCAAACTCGTTTTTCTAGTCGACTTGATGTAGGTGTCTCTACCGGTAGTATACATTTTTGTCGGCGAAATAGAAGCAAAAAGGAAGGAATTCAATGTCAGCATATGGAAACCAACACGCATCTTCAGGATGCAAAATATTTATCATGCAGCCAACGAATCAAACCAATATATCAGTGTATGTGCTGGGGCGATATATGTAGAACTGATAGCAACTTTAGTGGAGTCTGGAATCTGTAAAAGGAAAAATATGTCACGTTTTGAATTCTAGATCTTAGATCGCGAAAGAAAAATATCATCATGTTCTTCTAGTGGTAAGCATTTATATTTTCTTTTACATTTTCGCTGTGAGCCGAGGAGTTAGATTTAACGTTAGCTCTTTGCAGTTGTGTTGTGTACACACTTGGGTCGAGTCTCGATAGTTCTGCAAACCTATCTGAGTTTCTTTTCACCCAGTTTCTGGAATGGTATTTTGAAATGTGCCCCGACCGCCTCCTTTCGGAGCCTTATCCTCTGTCTGACATTAGTGGTCATCTTTACGTCGCATTTGGCATTGGAACTGACGCAGAATAAATAGCGTAGAACGAAGTGCGTAAATTTATTTAGTCAGTTTTATTACCTATCTGATATAGCGCTGCAAGCTAGTGTAGTCCATGTCCAAGGTATCGCCTTTTCCGGTTTAGAAATCCTATTTGTGATCGCACTGGTGGTCTTCTTGCATGCAGGATTCTCCCGTTGCAAGGCTTTTACGTATAAAGGACAACACAAGAGCAAAAAAAGATGTATATTTGCATCCATGTCCATAATGGGTTTGGAAACCGCCATCCCAATGTTCGGGCGTTAGAAGACAGTTATGCCAGGACCTCAGACCGCGTGGTAACAACAGAACGCCAAAATGTGAGGTTAGATTGGGTGTAAATCAGCACGGATGGAGTAGATTAGCAATTCATTGGGTTTTGTCAGAGATCTTGAAATAAATATCGCACTATGGCCCTGGGGTCGACTCAGCCTCTAACAGAAATGGGTACCAAGAGTATTTCCTGGGGCCAAAGGCGGCCGGTGCGTAAGGCTGACAACCTACCACCATCCTGTGCCGTTGTCACGAAATCTGGGAAACTTATCTTCCTGGAACCATCTGGGCCAGTCCAAGCCTGTAACGGGGCTGCTTTACCTTTACCTTTACTTTAAAATAAATAGGCGTTTAGGAGACATAAGTGTATATGTGAGGATAATATTAAAATATGTCTTAAAGAAATAGAGATATTTGACTGCAGTTGAAGCTGTCAGAATAAGTTTCAATGGATGCGATAATTAGACTCCAGATTCCAAGGTATCAGCAGTTTGCTGTATTACGCATTTGTCTGGGCTGTAGTTGCGTCTCTCTCGGAGCAGATCTGCTTAGTTGAGGAATTTTTTGGAACACCTTGTGCTTCCCAGCAACATGTCGATGCTATCATACTGTATCAGGGAGGAGAAGGCTCACCAAGATGGATTTAATTAACAGTAAGTTACAAACTTGTCTCAGGCCTCATATGCCATATTCATGGTCTGAACTTCATACCGCATTTGCTTGATCAATAACGTCGTAACAACGAAATACCTCCGATGTTTGAAGCATAGGACTGTCCAGGTCAGGTCAACAGACTTGTTATTGTATTGTGTTCGATTTCGGTCGTAGTAGATCCTGACAAGAATACTTCTATTGAAAATGTTCGGGAGATTAAGTGGATTTGATACGAGCTTCAGTGATTCGTTCTATACACTCCGTTCCGTAGCTCGTGCTTATTCTAGAGTTACCAATTCTGCCCTCGTACAGTGTATGTACTTTGTTGGCTGAGGGCTTTTATTGGTACTCCCGAATTCTTGTGAGCATCAGTAAAGGTACACGTGCAGATAAACCACGATTACAGTGTACCAGTTAGAAGACTCTGTACAAGAAAGATATTCTTGCGACGTTTGTAGTCGCTCAGTAGGTTCAAAAACCCCCCAGCTCTTGTGGAATCCAAAGGTTCGTCATCGTGTTCGCTGGAGTCGACCGCTCAGGGGCGGCGGAAAAATACTACTTGAAAGGGTATTAGGCTGGTATAATGTACAACTCGAGGATATCTGAACTGTTCCTGTTGCATTATTCTAACATTATGAAAATTATTATTATTCTTATCATCATCATCATCATCATCATAATTGAATTTCTCACTTCTCAGCTTTGGCTGGGAAATATTCACCTATCTTGTGATGTAGTAATCAGCAGGATTGGACTCGGTGGTCTTATTTGTAGTTTAAACAAGTTTCGTACAATTGAACATGTGCCAAGAATTACAGATTTTTGCATTTGTATATATGTATTGGGGTGCAAGTTAAGTTTTGTTAGACCTTGTGATAGTGACTTTGGAATTAATCCCGTAGGTGATATTGCTGTCGGGATCATTTGTACTGCCTTTTGCTTCCACCTAGCACATATTTCATTATTATTATTATTATTATTATTATGACTGTATGGTATTTTAGTTGTGCTTATATCTTTCAACAGTGCAGAGTTTTACTTTAAAATATTATGTTTAATATTCTTTTAGAAAATACATGTACTGTTGTAAAATTAAGTACTTCGAGATATGTTAGGGTGTTTATTTAATGACGCCAAAACCAAGGTGGTGGTGATTAATCCGGTACAAACCACTTCTGAAATAACCCCAAAATCTTCGTCTCTTCGGTTCATAATTTGCTTGCACAGGTGTTGGTCATATTGTCGACTCTCTATAGACGTCTCTACTGGTATAATAACTTCTTAATACGTTTAACCGTTTTATGCGTGTATTTTTTAAACTTATCATTGTTAGTGGAATTTGAGTTCGGAACACACCTGGTCAACAGAAGAGAATTGTGAGCATTTGTACAATGTTTTTGATTTTTAGTTGTAGGGTTAAATTGAATTTAATGAGAAGCAGCTACAAACTTTATACAAAGTTTTATTAAGTCGGAAGTTAATTACGTGTTGAATGACATCCCTGCTTCCTAGCATAATTTCCAGTCCAATATTGAGTGGTTTTATCTAAAGTCTGCTTAAAACTTTGTGAAAGCGTTACAGAATCTTGTTTTTACATAGAACTCATTTTATATTAACCTAACAGACATTCTGGAACCTTCTTCAAACAGATGTGTAGAGCACTTACAGAATGGAAGAGTGCTGCATTAAATTAGATATTGCTGAGTGTAATTTTGCGAACTGGATTCATGTGATTGAGCATAGTAACCAGTAGCGGGGTGTTGTGAGCACGGTTATGAGCCTTGGTGATGCCTAAAATGGGGAGGGAGGATCAGCTGAGATATTGACTCCATAAGCAACTGTTAACTTTTCAGAAACGATTTCGTAGGGAAAAGAAAGTGGGCTTTTGAAATCGCCATTCGCTTTGTCTGTGTGTGTGTGCGTGTGTGTGTTTGTGTGTATGTATGTATGTATGTGTGTGTGTATGTGTGTACGTGTATGTATGTGTGTATGTGTATGTGTGTATGTACGTTGTAGTACTATGTAATGTACATAAGTATGTATGTACGTTTGAGTGTATGTGTGTATGGAGAGTGTGAGGTTGCCTGTATTGCATATATATATATATATATATTTATTTATTTATTTATATAAGCAAGTATACTGATGTTCACGAACGTGTTTTTAAGTTTCAATTGTATTCGGTAATAACATAGCGGACATGGAAACTTGTAAGATTGGAAAAACATGCTTCTACTGATAACCCTGAAGTGATGTATAATATAAAACTTTGGAAGTATATGTAACTACTGTTCAGGCAAAATTGTTTTAGAGGTCCAAATAACAAAATGGCGACAGTGGGAAAATTCTGCACACAATGGACCATTTACATGGCCTGCGTCCTACGTAACATGGTACAACACACATTAGTTTTTCTCGAAATCGTAAACATGGCGCCGATGCGAATTTAACATTCCTACAGAACCTGTACTTGAATAATGAGCTACTCACAAATAGAAAACATCTATGACAATACAGTTAGATTTACAGAACTCGAATTGAGTGTAATACGAAAGTATATGGGTTCTTAACTCCGTGTTTTAAATTTGGATGTTTTTTGACATGGCCTTCACCCGCAAGCGTAAACATATTATTTCTATAGAGTTGCATTGATTAAAGGAAACACTCGGCCATACCTGGTACATCCGGTATCGAAGTGGGATTCACACCCCTGATTCCACACTTCGCCTTCTAATATTACTTATGGGCATAAAATTGCTATGTGATATGTCTAAGCATTTGCTGTATATTATTGGAGTTTATTTTAAGAAAATCTAGCCAAGAAGTGTAACTGCAGTTACACGTAAGGTTGCAGGACGTACGCAATAGGAGCGTCTCGTAATATTTTGAGGAAGCCAGTAAAGTGATACTGTAAGTTCGAGCCGTTCGAGCCCATTTGTTGGAGGTGCTTCGCGGGACGAAAGTGCACCTGAGCTATATACAGGACTGGAGTTTTGTATTATTAACATCCTATTTGAGCAGGGATGTACAAAGGCACTTGCCAAGTCCGCTTCTGGATCCTGATTTGTCAAATCTGAACTCATATTTCTACCCATGAAAACGCCCTAGTGTGCAGTTTAGTTACGTGAACCTTAGTCAAAATTTATTTTACTCATTATCGGTTTATCATTGTAACATCTATTTTAAAATAATTTAACAATTCTGAGGCACTTGGCGTTAACAGCAGCATAGATCGTGTGTATGGATACTGTCCCAGGAATGCAAGTGTATTGCGGTAGTATATACAGGCCTATACCCGCACACAGTATTTACAGATGGGTGCTATGACTTTTTCGTCCCTCATTGGCTTCGGTGTTTTTTTATTCCGAACAAAATTCTGTTGTGACCAAGCTAATTACACTGCGGTTATCTTATAGCACATGCAGATTGTCTTCTGAGATGAGACGCCTTGCCAATTTGTGATTAATTGGCGACGTTTCGGAGCAACTGCCTACCAACAACTTCGGGGTAGTCTCAGCGAATATGAAGGCAGTAGACTTCTTCAAGTTACATGTTCAGTAACGTATAGTACTGTTTGTAAAATAAGGGTGAACTGAAGTATTTAAACCTGTGCACCGCTCCAACTACAGTTCTTGTTTAAGACCAAACGAATTACAGAAAGCTGAATAAATTTTAATTTAAGCTTTATGTAGTTTGGTGTAGGGATGGTAGGAACCAGAAGTAATTCCATTTTGAAGCTCCTGGAATACAGACACGGAAAGACAACTTTACTCGAAGTAACACTGTGTAGTTTATGGTACGGAACATGACTCTGACGGACGAACGCGACCTCTTCGTTGGCTGTATGTCGTGCAGAGGGCACCTGAAATTCATTTAATATAGTTAAACTAATGTACTATGGACTGGGAACGAGTGTAAAATGTTTTAATGATGCCAAGTTTAAATTGCGGTTTTAACGAGCCGTTTTAATTTGGGTCCCTTGTCACCTCGACACGACGGGAAACTCGGGTTGCGGCTGGAGACCGCCTCTACGAGGTGTGGAGTGTGGAGGCAGCCTATGAAGTGCTTTGAGTGAGCGGATAGTCGCTGAATTATGCTTCTGGTTTGGATTTGGAGATGATATGAAATGAAAGACAGAGCTTCTGGCTTGGATGTGATGGCATCTGAAGTGTGCCATGAATATATTTCCTAACTTGTTGGCATGTACATATTCTAAAATGTGGATAATATTAAAGGTATTAAAACTAGCTGTTAACGACTTTCTTCGTCGTAACGTAAATGGCTATAAATAAATGAATAAGTAACAAAATAAATAATCTCTTGTACCAAGAACACACAATTGAAAAATGTGGGCAAATGCAAGTTTGAAAACTATGTGTAAAATACGGCGCAGTGTTCGGAGGAAGACCAGGAGGATATATTATCAAGAGAAATACCTTAGTGTATAAAATGATTTAGGTGCATTTTATGACTTGCATAAGAAATAGGTTATTCATTAGTAATAAATATAGCGGATGTGCACTGGCAAAAACCTGGTGTCACCAATCGAGTCCTAAGGATTGTGTTCGAAACCCAACAAATAATTGTGACTTTATTTTTTTATGATTCGTATCATCATATCATAAACATATTTTCACCTAATTGATTGCCATGTCACTAATGTCCGTGATTCCACTTCGAACAATCCTTTGAAACCCAGCCTCACACTGATTATTCAGACTGATGTTTAATGTACTATCGGAGTTTCACCGAAAATATATAGTGATATAATTTCTGATAGGCCACGATCGTTTTTTGTGTGTTTGCCACTGGGACCCTTCCTTACGAATTTATCTCTACGGCTGCTGTGTACCAAAATCGTACAACCAAATATGATTCTCGGAACAAGTAGGATACTCTTGTAATTTCATACGGCAACTCTAAAAACTGAAAAACAAACTCTAATACTTCTGTGACATTTGAGGTGCTCGTGACGGTGAGTATTAAGATGATGAATGTCATGTGATTAGATGAACAGCACCCTTGTGACAAGCTACACTGCGTCACATCTCATAAGTTGGTATTCTTCAGTGTATTTGCTACTAAAGGCTTTGCTCGATAGGATACCCACTTGTTCACATTTATAAGTTACACATCGACAATTAGTACTTGTTTTCTTTTCCTTTTTAGTAGTTGCTGGCATGCTTCCTGTAACTTACGGCCTTTGTCTGGAATTCTAAGAAGTGTTTCCCACCCCTGGACTCTTAAATTATCTGGATTCTGTGATCCAGAGAACGGGAGTGCTAAGGCCTGTCGAATAATATAGAAATATTCATTTTTTACATGCAGTCTTGAGAGCAACGCTTACAAAAGTCGTAAACCAGTATCTCGCAGCTGGTGCCACCTACTAATACTATAGCTACTAGGCTACGCACTGGACGGCCCAAGGTTCGATTCCCGAAAGAAGCAAGAAACTTCTATCTTTAGAGACTTCAGAATGGATGAGAGAACAGGGAAGAAAAATGTTAAGTTGTCCCTGTGTACGTCATGACAATTGTGGGGCAGGAGGTACGAGTAAAGATCCAGTCATGAACATCGGACTTAGTTGGGTATGACTGGTCAGCTTCATGCCCCACCACTTTATCCCCAGGGAAAGGACTGTGTGTACCCATTGAATAGGAGATTTGATGGACCCCAGAGATGTTTCGGACGCTGGAAAAGACAAAAGAAAGAAAAGTCATGAATGAACGTCTTGTTGAGTGGCTACTTTACGGCTGTTTGTGCAGGTGCGACAATATAATGCAACGATTTTCAGATCGCTGTTTAATGAACTGGGTTGGATATAAGAAAAAAAAAAAAGGAGTGTCTGTAGTAAAATGTCACCTGATTTATATTTTTTTAAAAATTACATTTCCTAAGATGCCTTCCCGGCATGCAATGCATTCCCTGCATTTGTGATCGGCAGTTAACCATAACTATTCAGCAGACGGTCTTCAGCGTCTCTAATTAAAACCCCGAAGTGCGACATCCCCTAATATGATGATGTTCACAATCCAAGTTTAAGTAACCTACCGCAACGTCCGCGACAAGCATGCCGTTGTGCAGTTGTGGTTAATTCATGATCACAATTACGGGAATGTATTGCATGACATTTAAGAAAATTTAAGTTAAATGGAATTTCACTCCTGTTACTCCGTAGTTTTTAAATGTTTCTTGTATTCAACCAAGTGTGTCAAAACTTGGAGGTGTGTCATTTTACTTATTACGCACCAAAGAACGGATGTAGAGATCTCTCCATCACGTGCGCGCACAATATATGTAGTAGGACCTTAAGTTCTTTTGAAGGCAACCTGAAGATGGCCAGTAGGGGCCGAAACATCTAGTTGTCTAGTGTAGTCATTAAAACATCTTAATTGACATAGTTGTGTTTAACTACATACCCTTCCCAGTGTGTCAAACTAGTGATCTGAAAATCGTAACATTCTATTGTCTTAAGATGCATTTTCTCAAAACAGTACGCTGAAGCTGTCTGGTAATTTTACTTTTCATTGTGCTTGGTTGTGCTTATGTTCCGTGTAAGCAGTTATCTCTCGGTCTGCGGAAGAAAAAAATGAAATTTTTGTATGTTACTCTCGTTGCATTTCCAAGACTAATCCCGCGTCTTTCGTTCTGAACGAGAAAATATAAACATCATTCATTTCCTTGTACCTACATCCGACCCTACTGGAACATGGACCAAAACTGGTTCTTTCCTGTCTGAACGCAGCCCCCCTTGGACGGACAATAGGAGCTGTTACTGACGACACACTCCTCTGGGAGGTGGGGGGTTCACTGATTTATCTTCCACATAACCAGAGAAATTATACGGGCGGAGCAGTGCTGTGCTTCGTGCAGGTTTAATGATAGGCCTCAGTGAAACAACCGCCCAAGTTCCATTGTTGTTACACATCTCTACTTCTGGTGATTCGTTTTATCCTGAGTTAACTATGCGGGGTAAAAGCCTACTTGGGAAACCGTTAGTCAGATACTCCGCAAGTTATTTGACTTTAACGAATCAAAAATTTCCTTACAGTAACACAAGAGTTCGCAAGTGGATACGTCATGAGCCAGATGAATCCTGAACACACTCTCCTCTTACATGTTATGGAAATGCTTAAAACATGGTAGTCAAATTCTGAGGGGAATAAACCGCTTGGGACAGTCAGGGACAGAAGGAATGACTGATAGAACAACTATCCTGGCAGATCCCTGGATGGAAGGAGGAAAGCTGTAAAATTTGGTGTGATAAGCACTTTTCGAGGCGGTATTTGAAACCGGGAGCTCCCAAATAGCATTTGAACTCGCTCGTGTCGTTCTACGAAATATATTATTAAAGTGTATCTTAATGGTTAGGCTGTGAGTAAATGGAATGGAGGCCTACATACGATGAAGGCTTTCGTGACCGTGAAAACTTGGTTTGTGTAATCTTGGTTGAGATAATGTGGTTGTCATTTAGTACTCGACTGTCTGTTACGTCGTTAGTTTGCATCCTGGTTGAGGTTAGAGGTCACTGTTGAGGTGCTCTGAACAGGGCAGTGAACGTACGTGTTGCATGAAAGACTAGGGATTTACTGTTCGGTAGAGCGGGTATCAGTGTTGCACTGACTGCTCTAGGAAGTTAATTTGCTATTCAGAATTGACTTAGTTGGTTTTGCTACTGACTTTCAACTTCTTCAGCCGGTTGGGTCGTTATTGACGAGGTAATAAGCACGGATCTTTGTTAAAACCTGTCTGGCTGTAGCTAGATGTGGTGCAATATACATGGCCTAACTTCGACCAAAAACAGAGAACTGATGTGTCAGTAACTTAGCTGATTGTCTGCTGCGAAGAGGTGAGTAAACGTGCTGTAAATAAGGGGCAGTACTTTCAGCTGAAAGGTAGCAAGTTTCATGTACTCAGAGCATGTTAATCAGTAAATATTTATTCGTATACCGATTAAAAACACAGCTACAATTCTGTTTCCAATCGGTGGCCTCCACACACTGAGCAAGTAGGGAGAGAATACTTTAAGATTCAAAATGGTTTTGAAGGGAATAGCGTCATAATTTAGCCGTTATAAAGAGGACTGGAAATTGGCTTTGCCGCCCGTAGACAATATCTGCTTGGTCCCGGAGCATTACCTTTAACGAATATGTCGTCATTTCCTTACGACACCATAATTATCTCCTAACTACGATAAATATAGGTACGAATTCCCTTACCTACATAGTAATAATTTGCTTTATTATATACGATGGCCGTTTGCTAGAGCTGTCTACCAATCCGATGCGTCTACTTTGTTGTGAGGAGCAATTTTCATCCTCCAGTTATTACAGAAAATAAATTTTATAATTTAAAGGACTGTAAAATCTCATACACAATAAATTTACTTTGCTTAGGTAGAGAGTTTTACGACATTAATATTTTCTATTCACGAGACCTAGGCACTCTTCATCTGTCACAGCCGGCGACGCGTCAGGAGAAATGTACTCTGTGCTACTACTCAGGCGCTGCGGTTGTTGAATTCGAATCCCATGTAGATCACTCGTGCAGGCTTGTTACGAATTTCTTTTGTGTTCGCTGTATCGTATTTAGTTACAGGCCTTGCGACATACAAATTCTCCTGATCAGCAAATCTCAAAAACAGTATTTTTTTTGTCGGAACTCTAGACCCTAAGAGATGGAGACATGGCATTCTTTATATTTTGAACCGATTACATGTGACGCAGCGTCAATCCCAAGACGAACGGAATCCCCAGACACAGGGCTGTCGACACCCCAAAACTTGCAAGAATTATAAATCCGGAAAACGGGAGCCATTGGGCAGCAGACAAAGATATAAACATCAACTAGATGCAACAGTAACAATTTAATGATAATTTCAATCATCTCAACAAGTTTCGGGCGATAATTTCGCCCATCCTCAAGAGCACTAGACTGTGTTTACAGCTGTGGTATAAAGCACCGATCATGCTGTCTGCTGGTGACGCTGTCACCAGCAGGCAACTTCTTCGATGCATTATACCACAAGCTGTAAACACAGTCTAGTGCCCCTGAGGATGGGCGAAATTATCGCCCGAAACATGCTGAGCTGATTGGAATTATCAGTAAATTGTTATTGTTGCATCTAGTTGATGTTTACATCATTGTATCAGTGATGCACGGTCACACAAACATCAGAATGTAGTGCAGAGTTAGTCTTTGAATTAAGAATTAACGCGACACTTACATAGCCACCTACCTGTAAGCCACTTTTCTTCCATGACGCTCCTCACACGATACGACCCTTAACTTACCGCTGATGAACAGCACAGTTCAAAGCTTCGTCGGGACGCTTCACTACACTTGCTATTTATCCTCTAACGCTTCTGCGGCGGGTGTAATTTTTTACACGTGCTGCATGTCTATATGCCTTGTTTGGATATTTAGGTTGGCTAGCTTAAACAGATAAATTAAGGACCAGTGAACCCCCCCCCCCACAAAGCTGTATGAACGGGGTAGAAAAGATAAAGAGTGTGTGGGGAGAAACGATGGTGTTCGGCATTAAATAATATCGTTCAGAATGCGGCTCACATGTTAAGTTGCAGCCACAGATTTCCTTTATTCAGTAAGACAGTAAATGTGTCGTGCTGGAGGCTACACACTTCGCCGGAATGCGGATGGGGTGTCACTTGGAGATGTGCCGCTGCGTTAGTGGGATATTGATTTTCGACGTTTCGAGGTTAACGTAGTGTCCTCATATCCACGTTTCGGTAAGTCTTGGAACATACGACAGCTACCTATCGCTGCGGACACCTCACAACTCGCAAATGTATAACACTTTAGCATCCACAGGTTACGTAAAGGCCTACGTCATATTTAATGAGGGAGTGTCTAACTGGCCAAAAAAAATGACAATTTCGTTTTTTATTACCGTTTCAGATCTATGCAAATCCTTCACCGGGGTTTCTAATTTAATTCGAATATAAACTAGCACTGAGGACTAACTGAGCATCAGCTATTCACCCTACGTTAGGTTATTACCATTTGAAATTTCCAAAGCTGCCATATTTTGGTTTTCTACTAAACCAAAAGACGGGAAATGACGACAGGTTGGTGGGTGTCATATGAACGTCATCCGGAAGCAGAAAGTTTCAACTCAGCGAGCAATTTTGGGATCTCTTGTTTTTTAGAATAAGACACCGCTGACATCAGCGTTCCTGCGTGTCAGTAAATTTAATTCACTTTTGAACATCCGTCTTCACGATGGGGTTCTTGAATGAGGTCGAATCCGAGACAAAAGAAGTCTGTATATAACCGTTTGAAATATGCAGTTTATGTGGAAGATCCTGACTGAGATGCTGTTTTCAGCGTTAACGATTCTTTAGAACTTAGTTAAATTTAAAAAAAATGTAATAGAATATTAATACAACTTCACAAAAGACTTTAGCTCTGATTGTTCTAGTCTGTCACTCGGAAAAATAATTTACTAACGTGCTTAATCATTTTTCAATTTATTAAGTAAACTAAGTTAAATTAGCTTATCAGACGTTTAGAAAAGAAGAATTACTACACGTCTTAACGCACTGTTACTTCCAATGACGTCACCCGCACAAATACTAAAATACCGTTTTCCTTTTTTTGACATTGGGATGTTATGTGGGTTTTCCCTAAAATGTCTTGGGGTACTCGCTTTTACAAATTTGGAATTTTTTTATGTCAACATTTTATTACTTTTTTTGTGTACCTTTTCTGTTCGCTCAAATTTTCAGTATTGTACCTCGGCAACATTTTTTCGTACAATCAGTCTAGTCTCTTTTTCTTTCCTTGGCACTACAGCCCACTGTGGGTTTTGGATTGTCGAACAATGCACTTCCATTTTTTCCTATCTGCCACCAAATCTCCCCATCTTCTTACTCCCAGCACTTGAAGATCTCTTTCCACTTCCTCTTTCCATCTTTTCTTGGTTCATTCCCTTCTTCTCGTCCCTTCCAGTTCTTGAGTGAAGATGTTTTTGGGCATCCTATCCTCCTCCATTCTCTCTAGGTGACCTAACCAGCTTATCCTTTGCCCTTTTATCCATTTTAATGTATTTTCTCCTTTGCTCATCTCTTCTAGTTCTCGATTCGTCCGACTTTTCCATTCCGCGTTTTCGTATTTAGCACCATATATTGTTCTAAACATTTTCCTTTAAAAAATTAGCAGAGCTTGTTCTTCTTTCTTCGTCAAGGTCCATGCTTCCTCTCCATAGGACACTACCGGTCTTATTAGTGTTTTATATAATTTTAGTCGCTCTGGATAAAAGTCGACTCCTAGTCTAGTATCAGCATGCATAAATATAGATAGGTTCCTTTTTTGTGTCATCGTACCGATACAATTTGTATTTCCCTAGAGAATGGCCAGTGGTCAGTTATTACAGGCTGAAACCTTGTGATCAATGGACCTGGTATCGTGCAGATCAAGATGTTTTCACGATTAACTCGTGTAGCGCGTTCACTGTACCATCTTCAGGCACGTCACCACTCGAACAGTTACTGACATTTTGAAGTCTATATAGAAATTCAAGCAGGTATGAGACCGCTGCACGTCGTCCCGCTTCGAACCAGTAATACTCTCAGCCAGTGACATTCTGTCGAAATGCTGAAGTAAACAAGCTGAAGCACATGGAGTTGATAATATGCTATCACAAATGTAGAACGTAGTGGCAGTTGATGCGTGTCACAAGTTATTGGCTCGGTTGTAATATCTGGGCTTCAACCCAACGCATAATCAGCACAAAGTCTGTTGAGCGGGGGTATGCAAAAATTTTCTTCCTCCCACCATTTTATCCGTGAAATTAGTGACCCCTCCTGCATTTTCCTGTTGTAATTCAGGCCTGATACAAATGTCAGTTACGCTCACACGAAACAAAAAATTTTCCTCACGTCTATAAAAATAAAGTTTTAGATTCGATGCATTTTACGGGCTGTATCATACTGTAAACGAGTCTAAAATATTAATGAAAGTGATAAGGCTGAGTGCCAACAGCAAGGACATAAACCCGATCTTTAGTCCAGAGTCTGCTCGCCTGCTTACACATCCAGACGAGAATTAATTTTAGTTTTTAATGTATTTGATTTAGAGCAGATAGCTTTACAAAGGCGGGAGCACTTCAGTAGACTTTGCAGAAATACTTGGACTTTCTTTTTTTCATAGAGAATTAAAAACCTGTAGGACTTCGTATACCGTTTTAATGTAGAGACATTCAGTAATTGATTCAAATTTATTGACTAAAAATTTAAAGTTACGTTCTTAAGCTATTCCACGTCAAAAGCATGAAATACCCTGTCAGTCTCAAACCGTTTTTAAAGTTCAGGAAACTTTCGGAAATGTTGTGGCTGAAATCTTCATGGTGAAGTATTACAGCACCAGTCTGTCTATGAATGGCACTAGACGTTTCAGAGATCTCACAGTGAGAACAAGGGATGGCAAGAAGGACGTTGTTGTAACCTGGTCAGGCTTACAAAAGTGGCGTTATATCAATACAATTTCGACCATAGGCTCCCACTATTCACACCTCGCTTGAGGTCTGGCTTTTGATCCGACCTAATGTTCGGAGAGATAAGATTTCAGACCAAGTTATGGTGCTGGTGCTATTGTGGAAGTATGGTTGGTTGGTCCCCAGGACCGATTGCAGCCGGTTTACATCAGGTCATGTTACGACACCAAGAAATTAGGAAGCGAGAGCCCCAGCTCAATCAATTCATTCGTAGCAGCCCCACACGTAAGTTGTGTTTGATTTGTTTTCGTGGAGCAGCAAGCCAACATCAAATTTCATTTCAGACTAGGAAAAACAGCTACAGAAAATGGACAATATTTTTAAAAATATTTATGGATAGAAAGCTCTATTTCATACGCATGTCTTTGAATAGTGTAGAGGATTCTGGGATGGACATGAGAACCTTGAAATGACTCGAACTTTTAACGGTTGTCAGCTGCTTAAAATGTGGCAAACACTTGCCAGATTTCGTGAGGTGGTGGCCGGAGACCACCGATTGATCCTAATATTAACTGAAAATGAACTGCACATTAACCCAGAGAGGATATTTCAGATTATTCGTGAAGATTTGAGACGGGAAGATTTTTGCGCAATTATTTCACCCAGTATCACGGATGAGCAGGAGGAGAACAGATTCACGGTGTGTGGAGACTTCACCCAGACCTGCTACCAATTGGACCACGATTTCCGCTGACCCCTAAAAACACGAAATTTACAGACGTATCTACTTTTTTCTTTTTTTAAATTATAGCTTTAGGAAAATCGTGAGTTAGACCTTATCCAAAAACGTACTCATGTGTTTTGGCGTCTTGCTGTATGTGTGTAAAGACTAATATATTTTTCGATCACACAAAAGTAAAATATGACTGAAACGTGTATTTCATGAATATCTTTCACACTACAGGTCCTTTGCGTGTTTCAGTATTAATGTCGAGGGAAAACCATTCGCATGAAGATTCAATAAATTACCGAAACTCGTATAGAGAACGTGGAATGTGGAATGTATTCATAAAATTTGCCGTTACGCGTGACCGAAACATGTAGTAGTAATATTTATTCAGAAACCACTTAATTTGATTCCCAACTACTTGAGAAATTGCCCTCCTTGTGTAGAACTTAGGGACTCGTTTCCTTTCCCTATTCACGTATATCCGCCGCTTGTCCCTTGCATGGGCCATTTTAGGCCACACACAATTATTTATTATGTCAGGGTTTCCCAGCAAAATTCTCGACGCATTTCTCACCTTTCCCATCCGCCTCCTTTTCCCCGTAAGTTCCATCCTTTAGATGCACGCATTCTAATTATCTTGGTTCAGGATGTGAGTATGGCGTTGTCTCCAAGCTTCTGCAGTTTATTGTGTCTTTAGTGCGAATTTTCTTTCCAGTGCTATTTTTATGTTTTGCTGACCGTGCATCTCAGTATAATCTTAGTAACTAACCAACTTAATGCACAAAATATTGTTTTATAATAAGTTTATTATGTACCTCTACATGTTTCGAGCACTATATGCTCATCATCATGAGGTCAAAATTGTATTGTACAGCATCTGGTATCATCACAACTGTAGGTGGCCGTCCGGTGCGCAGGGTGAGAGAGGACTGGTTAGAGTGCATGGCATTCCAACCAGTCCTCTCTCAACCTGTACACCGGACGGCCACCTACAGGTGCGACGATAGCAGATGCTATATAATACTATTTTGACCTCATGATGAAGAGCTCATAGTGCTCGAAATATATAGAGGTATATAATAAACTTACTATAAAACAAGATTTTGTGCATTAAGTTGGTTAATTACTAAGATTCCAATGCGATGTTCTTAAAGCGTCCTCAATCTGTGTCCACCCTTAAGTGTGACTTTATTAAGGCAGTTCAGCAACGACAGTGGCAGATGTGAGGGCCACTCAAACTACCAAAACTGTTTCCAACGACTAGCCGCTTTATTTGCACTGACAAATTCGTGTGAACTTAAACTGCGGGGCGAGACACCAGATGTGGGCGTACTTTTGACTTGCTTGTTAACAGAACAAAAACATTTTCGTGGGTGGAACAATACGACCTCAGCATTGGCGAGTTGAGGGCGATTTGAGGGCTATTTTAGTACTGTGTAACTTCACCACTCAGACTCCCCATTGAGTTCTGTACACTCCACAGCACGTTTCATAAGCGTCAGCATGTTATAGTATGGATCTTTAGTTTATTTCGGTGCTGTTGCACCGGACGCATGAACTTTCTTCGCTTGAATGTTTCAATGTAGCGTATCACAGTATTCAGGAACTTCTTTCTTAATTTATTCAACGTTTCTTTCCCAACTATGTAATTTTTTAACCGTGGAATTGTAGGGTGATAGTTAAGGCTTGTCTACAAGCCCCCGCCCTCCATTTTATGCACATACGACTTCCAGGCAGTGTCCTCCCTGATTCTCTTCTTAAAATAAGTAAATGTATTTTGGATCTTCGTGTTTTTAAGGATATTCGTCTTTCCCTCAGTTCCGGTGCAAGAAAGGCAATACGGTGTTCATGACATACGCCTTTTAACCACAGCTGTGACATTATCAATATTGCGAGCGAACACGACACGAGTGGTGAGCGGCCCTTAAGATTTACCCTTTTGTTGCTGCCAAGCGACCCCACAGCAGAAGGAGTGAGTAATTTCTTATCACCAGTGTCGGATTTCATCTTTGGCGTGGGGTCATAAAAAAACTAAGACAAAGACATAACGTATTGGGTGTGTTCATTTCCTAATGGAGTTCTTTGTTAGATCAAGAGTCTAAGATAACCTAATTTTAAACGAGACGCACGCCAGCACGCATGCATACATTTAGCGACAGGGGGTCTACTTCTTGTGCGTGCGGGTAAAGGAAATGAAAATCCCTGAGCAAGTTGTATTTGGGAAGGGTCTGGTTCGAATACTAACAGATTTTTATGGCATTCATCAGTTTCTCCGGGCAGGTACCTGGATAGTAATACAAGGTAAAGACAGCTTCCTTCCAAATCCTCTCCAGTTCGTCATTTACCACTCGTCCTAATCCGTGACGTTGACAGCTTCTTAAAATAAACCATGCATGATAAGAAGGATATATGAAGGATGTAATAAAAACAGGATTCTTCGTAGGATGTGTACATGCTGGTTGCGGGAGCATTGTTGTTATAGTTCGTCCCACTTTAAGAATACGCATGACAGCCGATGTGCAACGTATAATGGGATTGTGACTCTAAGCACTGCCTTGTGTACTGCGCGTCCTACAAAAGCAGCATTAGCCATTCTCCGTGAACTTACGCTTCGCTTCGTCAAAATAACACAGAAATCCAATTTTGTTTATGATTTCTCGGAGCTTCAGTGACTGATCATATCTGCGAAGAGGGGACCGGGCAACAAAAGAGAAAGATTGTCGTATAAAGAGTAAGAGTTTAATATGTGTCATTGTGGGCGTAAATTTAAAACTTTTATCCAGCGAATAAATCATGGATTTCTTTCAGTAACATATTATGTAGGAATGTAGCCTTAGTAAGCACTTAGTACAAGGAAGCAGTAAAGAAGAATTTGACTCAATAGGGCTTGTCGCGTTGGCAGTAAGAGTTCGTAAGGTGAAAGGATATGTTTTGATGCCGAATGTGTCCTACACTATGTGATTATTTCAAACGCCTGCTCTCTACAAACATTTCTCTCTTACTGAATTATCTTTGTAATAGGAATACGGAAGTACGCTAAGCATTCATATTGTGTACGACGTTATTGTACTTGAAGAATGTGTAAGACTAAAGTAACCGGAATTATATTTATAGGTCAAGCTCGTACCGCGGGTTAAACACCCTTCCTCTCGATTATAACAAAACTAGCCTATTAATGCCATATGGGGAACTAATCTGTTTGTTCTGAGATCCGGTACACTTCTAAGTACACACTGTGGGTAGAATGTATGCCATGTAATGTTAAACCTGGTGGCACATGTAGTAATCACTAGGCTTTTAACAGTTAATAAATCAGCAATAAAAATTTTCGCAAAATGAGCACATGTAAAGAATGGACCTCACAGGGAACACAGTTCGTGTCCATTTTAAAAAGCAACCAGTTAATGACATTTACGGAAATAATCGGCATTTATTTCGAGTATTCCTAATACATAAACACAGTGTTTGTGGCAGAATGCAGAATTTCTTAATGTTGTAGCAGATGGTCCATATAGTTACCACTGAGCTTTGAATGGTTAAGAGCACTACAGGTGGAGAAGGATACGTTGAGATAAATGTGCTGCTAGAAGAACCAATAAATATATCCGATGATTATGAATTCCGGTTGTAAGAAGGTTGAGATCTACACCTTGAATAATTTTAATTGCACGGTTGTAAATTACACCTTTCTATAAGACTTGCACAGCCTGATGTTGGCTTAGTTTAAAAAAGTTGAATCTTTTATCTGTTGGTTCTGTAACACAACATAAGTTGTGTTCTGCGGCTCTATTTGTTGCCTTGTTGTATCATTCAGATGGAAGTATGAATCACATAGACGTAACTGTTAAGCCGTTGCACTGTGCCGACTGGTAAATAATTACTGACGTCTCGGGAGAGCGTAGCGCCTCGGAAACCTCACCATTCGACAGGCCCCAGTATCCTTATTAGAAGGTGAAATTTCCCACTTTTGTAGTGTTTGTAATCCAGATTTTAATATTGTTTTTTGTAGAATATTAGAGACTGTCATCAGAGGCAGAGCCGTATTATAAAGACATAATGTGGACGAAATGGCTTTGAATATAATGAGAACAATAAGATTTCTGTTTAGCAGAACGGTAATAATTAGATCTGCAGGGTATTTTGCTGCTATTCTTCGACGTATAATCTGTACGCCATGTTACAGGGTGTTCGCTAAGTATGTCGACGAAACAAAAACATTCCACAAAGTTGAAAAATAACCAGAGTTTCGTCTGCTATTCAACCTTCGAGTCAAACTATAATTATTCTATAGCTGGCAAGACAGAATTCGCAGTTGAGTTATTATCGGTATATAATGACTTTTTATCAAGTGCAGGGTTTAATAATGTAGGATGGTTGTCATGAATATTGAGTAGCCTAGATCAGAGTTTGCATACACGTGGTCGTGACGTATTTGAAGATATTTTACGTAAATTCACGTGGACGGGCTGAGGAAGTGCACGAAAATAATTATAAAGGTCAGTCGCCAAGTATGTAGGATTTAGCCTAATTTCTTGCTGCGAACCCTCCATAGTGTAACTGGTCCTTCTCATCTTTTTCGGGCAGGCCGGGTTTTTGGGGGCCATTATTTACGAGCAAATTCCACTATTTAATTATTTTACTCACAAATCTACGCATTTTTACACAAACTTTTATACCTCTTTCTCCTTCCCATCCTCTGTGCTTTTTTAGTCCTTATTTATCCGCCATTTTGCCATTACTGTCACCCTTGCTGTACTTTAGCACAGTGTACGTTAGTATCACCCTAATTATGAAGTTGCAAGAGCATGTAAGTGATAAGCTTCAGTCTTGCCTCCTGCTATGTTATTTCAGCGTTTCATGCTAGGTCTATATCCGTTGTGAGCGGTAGCAAATCAACAAATATGTGCTCTCTAGCTGGACCCTAGAAGATGGAATGTGTGTCTACATGTTACTGAACAACGCGTCTATGCTGGTTGACGATTATCACTGTCAGACATTAGGTATAATTGTGTTCACTGTTAGCGCAATCAAATATACAGAGACCTTTCATAGACGTAACTGTTTTATGTAAGGTTTGGGTTTATTGCGATTTTACTTGAGTTATAGAAAATTCTTATAATAAAACCAACTAGATGCACTAATTTCTCAAATTTATTTTTGGAATAAAACTCTAAATGTTTCGGACAGTTCCTCTGTCCATCATCAGGAGTTTTTCACTGGACACACAGCAATGGCATATGTCACACAGGTCTGCTGGCAGCTTGCGAGCAGGATCAGGATGGGACTGCAGTTCCGTTCTGATCCTGCTCGCAAGCTGTCAGCAAAACCTGTATGACATATATCATTGCTGAGTGTACAGTGAAAAACTCCTGATGATGGACAGAGGAACTGTTCGAAACATGTAGAGTTTTGTTCCAAAAACAAATTTGAGAAATTAGTGCATCTATTTATCATAGTATTTAACCAACTTGATGCACAAAATTTGTTTCACAATAAGTTTTATTTCATGCCTCTACATGTTTCGAGCACATGTGCTTATCATCAGGAGGTCAAAATTGCATTACACAGCCTCTGGTA
>Ga0123354_10002331_pt1 | contig 24901 bp, 17 predicted proteins | sample TergutLab28metaG_2_FD_97872 | JGI IMG/M metagenome (GOLD analysis project Ga0123354, IMG submission 97872) | Labiotermes labralis P4 segment gut microbial communities from Petit-Saut dam, French Guiana - Lab288 P4 | ecosystem: Host-associated > Arthropoda: Insects > Digestive system > Gut ...
CTATGCTCAACATGTTTCGGACATTAATACATCCATCATCAGGAACCTGCGACTTTTCTATTGTATCACCACATTGGTCGTGTGTTCTTGTTTCGATGTGTGTTGGAGTTTCGGTGTGGCTGGTTTGGGGTGGTATCCGTGTTGCAGGCTGAAGCACAATGCCCGAAACATGTTGAGCCTAGAAGAATTGAAATAAAACTTAATAACTAGTGGCATCAAGTTGTATTAAGGGTTAGAAGTTCCTTGTTTTAAAACCTGCAGGTAGTATAAACTCGAAGGGGTGTCTCACCTCAAGGACTGACTGGCATTAATGCCTTTTACGTGTTCGTTATTAACTGGATTCTGTTCCTAGTTCGGGTCTACTGTCATCAGCGAGGTTGTTACCAGTCATTATCGACGACAGTTATGCGCCGCTTGCGAAATTCTCATTCGAATCGAAGCATGAATGATTGGAGACTATTTTCCTACAGGAGTTCAGCACGCAGTGACCAAATACGGGTGCAAGGGAACCTGTACGAATTTACGGACCGAGGCGAACAAAGAAAACACACAAGCATGTTACAGTGAGAGCTAGACCTTCAAAGCAAATGCTACTTATTCAAGCAGTAAATGCTTTCAGTTTGAGTCATTTCCGTTTAAGACCAAGTGCGTTGCGCCAAGAATGTTGATACGTCTGTTTTTATTAATAGAATAACAGTTCCATTCATGCATTGTATAACCTTCAGACCCCACCGAGTAAAGTCGGCACGAGCGGTAACGCTTCTGGCTTTTTTTTTTCCAGGGATGCTTAGTTCGAATCTTGGTAGGAACTCATTTGAGGGTTTTCATGTTTTTTTACCTCGACAGTTCTTCATTTGCTGCGCAATAGAAACCATCCACGTTTTTTGCCGATTCTTTATTTCATAATGATTTCTCGATTCGACGCTGTGTACTAATTACGGGTGATCTGATAATTGATTTAGACAGCGTTATACCCGTTATCGGCTGAAAAAGTGATAGTACTTTTGTATTCGAAGCTGCCCGGTTTCCGAAACGTTCCCACGCTTCGCCCGTTTGTGGTTGTGGTAATAGCAACATGTTGATGAACATGCGTATGTAGCATCGGTGAAAAGACACTGACAGGGGAAACCCGAAGTACTTGGAACAAAATCTCTTCCAATGCCACCTTGCCCAAACACGTATCTCATATAGAATGACCTGGATCGAACTCGAGCCGCCGCGGTGAGAGGCCGGCACCTAACCGCCTGAAAAGAAAAGTGAAATTACTCTTCTCTCCAATGCTGCACTATTGCCGAAAGGCCATTGCTTCATAGAAGGTTCCCATGTTGCGTCCATTTGTCCTTCGGGTGAGAGCAACACGTAGATGGAGATGAGAAGCCAGAGTTCGATTCCAGGTCATCCATGTGAGATTTGTGGTGGGAGAAAAGTGCCACTGGGACAGGTTTTATTCCTCTTGTGCTTCGGTTTCCTCCTGTCCTTATGCCACCAGTGCTCCGTACCAAACCGCCGAATTGAACCCCAATTATATTTACAGGTGCATTTCGTACCGCGCACTAAAAACTTTCCCTCTCGATAATAAAAACGATTTAGTTACTGCAGTGAAGGCCAAATAATAACTGTTTGTTCTAAGATCCATAAAAACACATAAGTACACTCCGTGGGCAGAATGCAGAATTTATGAATGTTAAACATAATGGGACGTAAAATAACCACTGGACTTTGAACGTTTAAAATAAATCACGTGTACAAATAAATACACGTATTATCTCCCAGGTACGAGCGCATTCCTCGTGTTCTGTCGACTGTGTTACAGATTTTGCCAACAGATCATTTAGTCTGGTGTTTGTTTTATTATGCTCTGATGGCAAAAATGTCTCTCATGAGTACTTGTTGTCCCCCGTCCCTTCAGTGTCGACCATAGTCCTGGGATCTAAAGTTGTGCTGGTCGTCGTTGGAACTTGATCGTAGGTCTAGTTGTGGGTTGATGCCACGTTTTAGTGGATGCGTCAGCGTTCTCGTACTTCTGTTATGTCTTCATATGCCAGTGTAGTAGATCAGTGGGACCTCACTACAAAAAGTGTTCTTATATTAGACATGCAACAAATTCTTCTCTACAACTTCGCGTTTCTAATGTAACTCGTACAAATTTACTTGTGCTTATTGTTATGGAGTTGCCTCCGATCATCTTGCGACTGCAAGCCACGTCAGGGTACTTTCTTAGCATAAATAATACAAAAGTGACGATCTTGTGAACTTCTGACATGGGAGCGACACCGTCACCATTTTACGTAGACCAATAAGATTGTATTCAGTAATATCGATGCCGGTCCCAGTGGCCGCGCGGTCTAAGGTGTAGGTCTGCGGCCGCTCACCTGCTGAGATTGTGGGTTCGAATCCCACCGGGGGCATGGATGTCTGTCTGTGAATGTTGTGTGTTGTCAGGTAGAGGTCTCTGCGACGAGCTGATCATTCGTCCAGAGGAGTCCTACCGACTGTAGTTCTTCGTTGTATGTGATCTAGAAACTGTGAATGAGGCCCTAGCCGAATGGGGACTGTCGCGCCAAAAACAAAAATTAAAAAATACCTTCGATAAACAGTGTGAGGGGCGTAATATAATGTGAAGTAGAAATGTGGCGTCCGCATGCGCACCATATTTTTTGTTCGGTTTTATAGTGATAACGAGTGATTCACTGCAATTGGGGGGGGGGAGGGGGAGGTAGGTCCTAAACAGTGCGTACAGGTTCTGAATGACATTTGTTTAGAAGTCGACACTTACAAACTAGTGAAACGCTGATGTTTTATGGGGCAGATGTAACATAAGAGGCAAAGTCTGTAATTCGGTGGATCTGCACAATGGTAACCCTTGGGATAAATTCTATTTTTTTTTTGGATTATAAACGTGCATTATACACTGAAATGCTCGTGTGATTTTAAGATAAAGATGGAAGTCACCTCACAACCTACCGTAGAAGGCACAAAGGGGAAGTACAGGTGTGGCTCTTCTCATGCTTCACATCGACGCTAGATGGGGATGGGTGGTCATCGCCAGGCCCCGGCCGCTCTTACTGCTGGGAAATAGCCCTGTACCCATTGTACAGATGGCTTATTGGGCCATACGGACGGTCTTGACGGGTGCGGAGAAGGGAAAGTCATTTCACCCCATCACGGTTCTAACCCCGAACCGTCCAGTCCGTAGCGAGTCCCTATGCTGACTGCGCTGTGTGGCATTAACGCATCAACATTAGTTCCAACTACAAGTCCGTGTAGTAAGGAAGTAGGTTAGGCGAATTGTACCCGGAACTATCGTTCCTCTGTGGCGATTATCGTGCTGCTTGCCGAATCATGTGGTCCGTTCACTTCGGAGAAGCACACAGAGGGCGTTGTACTGCGTGTTTCTTGTTTCGATCTGCTCCGGGCTCTGAGTAGTGGTTGTCGTGCTAGTGATGCAATTGTAAAACATTCAGAACTTGTTTCTGTTGTGGTAAAGGGTCACACTGGCAATGTTCCTCCTTCCGTGCGTATCATTTGTCAAAACGAACGGTATGTGTAACGAAGGGATTGAGATGTTTTGGCCAAGTGTATATACAGTACCTTGCAGTAAATAGGCTTTAGTACGGAATGTCATAACTTCCTTTTGTCGCTTTGTAAGAGGCTAATGCTTTTGTAGAATGACTCCTGGGTGCATTATTAGCATGGTATTTTAGCTTACTTGAAACAGTAAATGAATATATAAAATTTTGACCATAGAACATGAGTGGAGAATTCGAAATGGAAGGTCTCGCCGAAAGCTGAATGAAAATATTGCAGTATGTATTCGAGAATAAGTTGTGAAGATGTGAATAGAATTTAGGTCTCTCATTTTATGGTCGTGTGTTGAATCTGTTATGATTTTCTGCATTCATAAAAAAGGAGTCGCTTGAATTTTACTACTCGTTTAGACGTTGTGTGTGTTCTAGATACGTGCGTGGGAACATTTCTTTTGTTTGTATGAATGATGTATTTTTCAATATGAGGGCTGTATTTAACCCTTACCCTGCTAATGTGGAGAATATGGTGAGCTCTTCATAATGCCAGCAAATGGCAGATGGGATTTAACTCGGCGTTTAAAGGGTTAAATGGGAATTTTGATTCCGTGAACCCCAGTTTGCTCGATACTGTGTGTTCATCGATGTGTCTACCGACATATTCAGAGAGGTCAACATTTACTGATCGTGAAAGGTCGAAAAAACTTCGTAAAAAGCCTTGAATACACTACACAAAGATATATGGCACGTGTTACAGAAGGAATGGCGTGTTTATGATGTAGTAACGTAGCAGTGTTGTGGTTTAACGAAATTTATTTCCTTTCATGGTCTTTATCAGTTTTTTGGGGGGAGATTAATTGAGAGTCGCCGTGTCGCAATAGACTACTAATACTATCCTTCATATACATTTATATGGTTCCTCGACATTCATAATAATCCTCCTATAATCTTACGACTGTATCTATGTCAGGTTGAAAGATCATATGACTGTATCAATATGTCAGGTTGAATGATGATACGACTCTGTATCTGTATGTCAGGTTGAAGGGTCATACTACTCTCTATGTCAGGTTGAAAGATCATACGGCTGTATCAATATGTCAGGTTGAATGATGATACGACTCTGTATCTTTATGTCAGGTTGAAGGGTCATACTACTCTCCATCTATGTCAGGTTGAAAGATCATACGGCTGTATCAATATGTCAGGTTGAATGATGATACGACTCTGTATCTGTATGTCAGGTTGAAGGGTCTTACTACTCTCTATGTCAGGTTGAAAGATCATACGGCTGTATCAATATGTCAGGTTGAATAATGATACGACTCTGTATCTGTATGTCAGGTTGAAGGGTCATACTACTCTCCATCTATGTCAGGTTGAAAGATCATACGGCTGTATTTAAGTGCAGACTGAAGGATCACACGACTCTCTATCTACATGTCAGGTTGAAGGGTAATAGACTGTATCTGTATGTCAGTTGCGGGATCATACGACTGTATCTGTATGTCAGGTTGTCGGGTCATACGAATCTGTATATGTATGTCAGGTTGAAGGATTATGCGACTCTTTGTCTACATGTCAAGTTGAGGGAATGTCACTAAAGAGGGAAATCAGGATGTTCGTGTTTGGAGACGCTGCACACCAAAGATGAATATAGGTTTACCATGCCACTTGGGTATTTTTCATCCAGAGTTTTATGTTTTTTTAATCTGCGGATTTCGTAAAACTGCGATCTTCTTGTTTGTTTATGCAGTCGTTCCGTTCACCTTCTATTTTCATATTGAATTTCCTTGTTTTTTTAATACATGCATTTCTGTTTCTTTGAAGGCGGTTAGCATGGATCATGTCATTGGTAACCGAGATACACACGAACTCTTGTGCATTCAGGTAGCATAAGAAATTATGTGTTGTTTGCAGAAACCAACCTGAAAGGCCCACTGACGACGGGCTGTGCTCAACCTTTTCAAGCATGAATTTTACCTAATGATATATACAAATTGAGTCCTTGCCTTACAGAGAAGATATTGTCTCCTTCACAAAAACTAACCCATAATGCTGTTTGGGGAAGTAATCGTTGTGTATTGCGCGAATCATGCAAGACACAATAACGCAATGTGTTTAAAGTGAGTTTATGAATTTATGAATATTAATGTAGGCGGTCCGTGTAGTATCCAGTGTGTTCAAGAGGTTAATCACTCCGTCCATCTGCTTTCACCTCTTTGAATAGGTAATATGCTGCGTGACGAAAATGTTGGCTCATAAGTTGTTTTATGGTCCAGTTAATGTGCTTTTATGTTTGGAGTTTGGGACACACTGGAGATCCGCTACGGCCTATTCTGGAACATGAACTAAGCAGTAAAATGTCAGTAGGAAATGATCATGTGTGACTCGACAGCGGAACACTTAAGGCTCTCTCCCTTTTGTTACTTCCACCCAGTGTTTTCTGAAGACCATCGCAGTGATTTTCAGGTGTGTGATTAGTCAATTATAGAACGCCTTATTTTCTGCGATTCTTTGTGATGCTTGTACCCAAACTAAAAACCCTCCTTTTACCTAGCAATTCAGTGTACATGTAACACCACGTACGTTTGTTCGGTAGGTGAGGTTCTGGAGTACCGTACGGATTGCCGGCTCTCGTGACTAATGTTTGTGGTTACCCCTGTTGTACCCAGGCTGTTACAGGAACTACGTATTTAAACACACCAAGGATATCGCTTTCCAAATCCGCAAATATTCACCAGTCGTAATGATTTTCCTGTTCTTTTTGACGATAATTATGCAGTCGGTACAGTTGAAACTGCGTCTTTAAATGGCTTTGGCGTCAATAATGATAAAGGTATCCTTCAGTATTCATGCAGTGAGTATGGTTGGACTGTCATGATGATCTCGTGGGGAAGGCGGGAAAAGAACACAGTACTTTGGGTTGCAAGCTTCGTATAAGGATAGCAGCTTGGCGGTCCAAGGGTGGACGCGGAGGTAATATAGAAATGGATGTTGGAAACGAATGTGTGCGCAGCTGTGAATTGTCTGAACTAGTTAAAGATAGAATTCAGTAAGTTACCCTACTGTTATGGTGACTGGTCCTCCGATTGTATAATGTATGGATGTTAGTATACATAACCACATGCTGTGTCGTTCAGCGAATTTATGATTAAATCAGTTTGATAAGTAAACTTAGTGTGCAGTATGAGTGCTGTGGAATTTTTGGTGCTTCACGTATGAATGATGTGTGGAAGTAATTATTGCTGTTAAGCTGAAGTGTCTGTGTGACAGTTTGGTGTACTGCAAAGTTCACTGTGGAGACCGCTGAGGTGGCTGCAGCTGTTTCCATGGCCTCGTAACCTTAGTTTTGCAGTTTCGAGTTCCACCTACATCAGGATCTGCAGTGTATCATTACCGTATTTTAAAAGACAAGATTATTTTGCCATGTACTTTGACATTCATATGACCGTGCATCGTGATATATTCTTATAATAAAAGCCAAGAGATGCACTATTTCTCATATTTATTTGATAACGTACTCTATATGTTTCGGAAAGGTCTGCTCTCCGTCATCAGGAATATCTCGACAGTGTATACACGCAATAGGTATTTGCCATGTTAGTTCTGTTGGCTGTCTGCTAGCAGACAGCCAACAGAACTAGCAGGAATTACAAAATGGATTTGTTACTTCCCTTTCTTACGCTTCATTCTCAGTTGTTTTATGTGTATCTGAAACTGACTGCAATTTTGTGTAACATGGCATTGTTTTAATAGGCGCTTCGGAACATTGTATAAAATATGTCTTGTATTGCCACAGTTGTTTCTTAAGCACGCTTAGCGAGCTAACGATCTTTCTTAGAATATCAAATTAAGTGGCTTTCCGCATTGGCAAGTAAAGGGTTTATCAGTCTGCATACAGAATTAATCGAAGAGTGCAGTAGTACAAGACGCGGCGGATCATATGGCTTCATTCCTTTCCGTTTTCCTCTTCTGCATTAACCGAGGGTTCAGAAACTGTGTGGAGATTCACAAATTTGTTTCCACCTTCTATTTATTGGTCTTCGTATATCACTGTTTACTTCAGGAGCGCGTGCGCGCGTGTGTGTGTGTGTGGTTTACCGGTGGTTGTATTCATGCAGTCTGTTTATGTGTTGTTTTCAAACTTATTTTTATGTTCCTGATGTTTGTTGTTAGCAGTACAGGAGGTTAGATGTCTGATACCTGTAACACACATGGGGCAGACGAGATGTGCTAGGTTTGTAGTCGGAAAACTTGACGTAACCTCTTCAGAAACACAAGTATGGATGCCAGGGTAATACGGAGTTTTCTTTTAAGGCGGATCTAAGTACTGCCTTTCGTTGGTCCTGTGTAACAAGTGGCGTCGTTCGGTCTACGGTGTGCCGTCTCGCATTAAGGCGGCACTCGTGATTGAGTACTGCAGAGCGTACTACGTCGTCGGTCGTTGTGAGGTAATGAAACTGTGAGTGGGTTCCGCGTTCAGCCGGACGCTTCGCTTTAAGGTGAGCCTGAAAGCAATCAGGCGTGAGTATGTAGAATAGATTTGCCCGACTAAGGAGAGGGTATAATGGTGGACTCTTGTGAGCACGGTAATGAACCTTCAGGTTCTATGAAATGGGGAAAATCGTTTATTATCCGAGCTTTTCAAGGAGGACTACCAGATGGAATTACTTAGTTTGTAGGGTTTGTGTATGCTTAAGCCTCTGAAAAGTGCGGAATGTCAAAAAAAAGGATACAGTGCAGTTCGCTGGTGTTGTTTAGAAACAGCATATTGCAAAACTTGGTTGTGACTCGGGTATTATGTTGGAGTTGGGACAGTAATGTATGTGCTACACAACAGAAGTCAGTGTATAACCGCTTTATTTCACCTCATTCATACGCGTCGAATGTAAATTGTGTGAGTCCTGTGGAATTGGTCATTAATTACAGGAAACTAATTGACAGATACAGCACAGTAGGTAGCCTGCTATGTTTGGTTAATTGATGTACAGCTGTGGTAATAATGGGACATGGGGGAGGTTCCAAACTGCGTGAACAATACGCTTTGAGCATTAACACAATACACTATGGTATTTTGTTGAATTCGAATATTGACACTGCCATTGTGTGTTAGAGTGTGCAGGTACTTTGTTCCTAAGCACCCTATCGTCGTGTGTATTATTTTACTAGTGGATAGCTTAATTGTTGCGCCTTGCCACCGCCTTGTAGCCATGTTGCGTAACAAAGGATATATATTACCGTGCTACGCTTATGAATGGAGCAGAGTCCTTCGTGAGACGCCAGTATGTTCTGTCAAGAAAATCCCCCGCATTTTATGGAATCCCAAAGTTCATTGCCATGCTCACAAGAGCACTCCACTTGTCCTCGTCCTGAGCCGAATGTTCCCAGTCCACGCTCCCTAATTGTTTCTTTAAGTTCCACTTAATGGTATCCTCCCATCTCCAGTTAGGTCGCACAAGAAGTCTTTTGGGAGGACGTTCGCAGATTACATAATAGCGGATCGTGAATTTGGAGATTAAATAATAACAGATAGGCTGTTCAGAGTCGAATGTGTGGACAGTAAAGCATGGCAGGTAGAACATACTGAAAAAATGTCGATTACCTAAGAGGAAAGAATACTAGAGACACCTGACAGAAAGACTGAAGGAAAACAGACATGCCGTTCTTTAAAGCAATATATCGGCGCTTGCCTGGGTGAAATGAAGATAACCACCTAAACGTCGGTATGGGCTGTGTTTATGGATTGGTGTTGTATGTTGCATTAGAAATGTGTGATCGAATGTAACGTGTTATTGCGTACTGGCATTATAACGTGCTGTAGCGGGGTTTATTGAGTTCAAAGCTCTCTCTCTCTCTCTCTCTCTCTCTGAGGATAGTTCAGAGGCCTGTGCCGCGTCTGGCATCTGTAAGAACAGTCTCCTTATAAGGTTTCTTTTATACTCCCCAAGTTGGAGTAAGCATTGTACTGGAAACGAGCAATTAATGGTAATCGAGTCGTGCGTTCATTGCATGTCTTCCTCCGTCGTCTTACACAACGTACCGTTCATTCAGCTTTGCTACGACTTCCAAGTTAAGGGTGCAGGGTACTAGTATAGTTTGCTGAGAGATAACGGATCCGAAGTAAAGAGCGATGGAGGAGGAGGAGGGGGAGGGGCTAGAGACTATTGCGCAATTAGGTGCCTCGTCGAGTCACCATGTACTGTTATCAGACCGGAGATGTACGGGACACGCATCACGCGCGAGAGAGTGGTGAATTTATACGCAACCATCACTCCGTAATGTTAAAATAGTAAAATTCTGATTTTCCGTCGCAGTATTTGCTTTGGGACAGAGTAAAACACGGTGTACTGCGTGAGGATGATTTGCAGCTGGGTGAGTTTCGGACGAGGGACAACCGAATTCGGAGCAGGATTGTTAATCGCAATTCACGACGTTTGGTGTGATGACTAACGGAGATCTGAAGCTGCAGCCTGGAAAACGTCTGCTGGCCAGGGCTGTTGCGGAGTGCGGCTGTTGGACTGTCGGGAAATCCTGAATGATTTACGGGGCACTGTATATGCCATGAAACTTTGTCACCTCCCGAACATCCTTTAGGAAACTTCCATAACCAGTTGAGTTGATTATAACACCGGATGGAGTTTGTCTTCCACACTTGCACTCGAGCGTTGTCTGTCTTTGAAGACGAACTATCCGAAGATAGTTATGGGCCCTTTAGAATGAACGAATGTCCCTGCACGAAACCCTGTATCTCGTTAGTCTATTTCTGTAGCCTGTCCCTCATGTTGTTCCATCCGCTTCGCTCTCGACAAGTGTTTTGCTCTGTCGTGTGGAACATTGCATGATCCTCGGAGGGCCCCAGACTTTCTCCTCCCCACCATAAGTACCAGGGCTGATCTCATGAAGCTTCGATGGCAAAACGTGGCTCCCTGTTTTGGTCCAGCGAAACGGCTCTGCATACACCTTACCAAAAGAATGAATACTGCTTGTCGTCACATTTATTGCAACAAGAGTTGACGTAGTTAATCTTCGGTTATAGAAAAGTGCGAGAAAGACACAGAGAACCGAGTAAATGAGAAGTAGGTAATTATAAACTGGTGTGGTTCTTTCCACACCACATCCAGACAAGTGCTGTGGCTCATTGTACCTTCGTACATTCTCTGGGTACCCTGGTGTCGCGAAGGGCATTGCTATGGATAACGAACGTCTTGTCAGAAGTGGCTGTTTATTAAAAATGAGCACTGCGTCTTTTGCTGTGGTTAAACGTGAGTATAGCTGTACCTCTACTCCCCATGTACCCGAGGACAGGGACAGCTTTACTTTTCCTGTACCTTTTACTGATAAAACGTCGGCACACGTAAAAGAAACAAGTCGGCTTTGAGATAGCTTTGACACGTCATTTCTGCCACGCGGCAATGCCTACTTTGTAACTTAACCTTACGAAGACCGGAAATCTGTGTGGCAAAACGACAGGTCAGTGTAATCATAGTACTGAGTTCATTACATTTTCATTCGCTCCCGGCAATCCAGCTGTGATGTTCAATTCGTGCACGAAATTTGTGAATCAGTAGTAGGGCTATCTTTGTTCTTGTTTGGTGCTGAATTACATAGTTCGTCGATACAAATAGTAAGAATCAAGAATAATGACAGATTAATTTCTGGTTTTTTAAGCAAACAGTAACTTTAATCGTCATTTAAAGTGTGCTCGAACAGTCTGATTCCGTATCGTAACGGGTAACCCTGACAGTGTAGTCATGCCTGAATATCGCTGTGGTGTTTGCGTTGTCCATGTTATGTTGCCTAAACTGAACATGGGGACATTGCAAGCTACAAGTAAAAGCAGGAATAGTGTAAAAATCCGTTGTTTTATCTCCGTATCTATGAAATAAATTGAAGTACCGCGGTGTGTGATTTGAAAATGAGTCATTCATGATAAACAAAATGTAGAAAAGAAGGTAAAGCAGTCCCTGGCCTGGAATGGCCCAGAGGGTTCTAGGAAGTTAAGGTTCCCAGATTTCATGACAACAGCACAGGATGGTGGTAAGGTTGTCAGCCTTACGCCTTTACCCCCCAGGATATCCTCCTGGAAATAATTTCTGTTTTGGGCTGAGTCGACCCCAGGGCCATAGTGCGATCGGAAGGATTTTATGTCAGTGGAGGTTTTTAGCATTAGTGTAAATTATAATTTACACTAACGCTAAAAACCTCCATCTTTACAGAACACATGACCAATGTGGTGATACAATGGAAAAGTCGCAGGCTCCTGATGATGGATGTATTAATGTCCGAAACATGTTGAGCATAGAAGAAGTGAAATAAAACATAATAACTAGTGACATCAAGTTGGTCTCTTATTCTTCAACGTACGTGACCTTTGCACTGACGGAGCCCCATCTGCTGTGTTGAGACGCAAATCTTATATTCAAGTTTCGATAAAACTGTAGCCAAAAAGCCATTGCTTACATTATGTGATCCATCGGCAGATGTTGGTTACCAGAATACTTGGGTATTACTGTCGGTTTTGAGAGAGATCATGTTATTTGTCATCCGGGCAATACATTCTGTATAATATACAGTGCTCTAAATTCAGTAATTCTGAAGAAGTCGTTTTCTGAAATGCGCTATGCTGAATGGAACTGCTACTTTATACAGAGATGATATGGTTGTCAAAGGAAAATTGTGAAGCCTTTGTATGACTCGCAGGACTGTAAGAATTTTTCTACCACGAAAGGAAAATTGAATTCAGGATGTATTTAACCGTGTAAGAGGCTGAATCGGTTCGCATATTTAGTAGGTGTATTTGGGTTGTTGAACGAGTCTCATGCTTCTGTACGAGATTACAAACCTATCCACCTTAGATCTAGGTCTGTGTGACAAAATTAAATATCTTCAAGTGAAAGAATTTATGATCGTCAAACTTGAATGAAAACTAAACCTTCCCAATTCTTGCTACTGCCCCTGGGAAGAAGAAAACTGGTGCCGGTGTGAAGGGAAACTTACTCCCAGAGGTGAAAATGCATTTGCTCCTTTTAAAGAAGAGATATCAATATATTTACCAGATATATCAACCTCTTTTCTTTGGTCAAGTCACGTTTCATATGCGGGTCGTTAGTGTACCAGAAATGACACAAGAGGAATTTGTCAGCCGATCCATCAAATCGGAATTTTATTTTTTTCGGTATCTCAGTTTTGAGTTCGCATTCACGTGGATTGTCAAGCACTTGAAAATGTTGTTTCGAAAATCGTTTTTCCCTTTCCAACAACTTCTGATTGGGAATTTTATTCTTTATATGTACTTCAGGTTAAACACAGACAAGAGGCTCCTCGTGGAAGGCAATCAAGAGACTAGGAGAAGGATCAAGATGGGCCTCCCCGTTAAGCTGGGTCTCCCCTTTGAGTTTTCCATTTTCTTCATTGTTGTACTTGTAAAGAAATGGCGGATGATCGATATAATATCTGTCTGAATGCCATTATTTTTGCGAGTTTTTGTAAATATTCGTAAGTTTTTCCCCTAACTTTACATAATCTCAAAGTTTTGAAGATTAGATTGTTATATTATTGATGAGATTGTGCATGCAAGGAATATGAAATAGGGGGTCGCGGTTGAAGAGCGGTCGAGAACCGCTGCTTTAGAGAATAATGCAATGTATCTTGCCACTGACGCGAAAGAAGGGAATAACTCACTATTTCCAAAATTTCCCATTGGTCCCCTTCAAGACGATTTTGTACCTATGGAAACGGAAGGTTTAACCTTAGTCTTTCACGAAACTGGGCTCTATTCGGAACTGTTTTAATAATAGACCATGCTAAGTCCATTTACATTAAGTTTAAATCAAGATTTCAAAATACACACTTGTGTCTAATTTTATTTTTCCACTACAGTCTTATAGTCCTATAATAATATTGTGCGAAGATGAGAATCGCAATGCCTCTTTCCTCATGTATTTTTTTTTCATTCTGTTTCTGCCTAATGTCTCTCAGAATCCATGTGCTCTCCACTGGATTTTGTTTTCATCTGATTTTAAGTGTTGTAGTCATTTAAGGCATCGGTGTAAGCATAGTTTTGTATGGCGCTAAAGATGGAGGCACTATGATCGTTCGCGACGTTGGTAACCATTTACCGATAGACATGTGAACATCCGAACGGACGTGAATCTTCAGCAGCACCGCTGTGAGAACGTGAAGACACAATCTCATTGTCTTTTGCAGAATCTAAATAAATTCTTGCAAGCATCATAAACGCGTTCTGCTTCTACTTCCGACCCTTGAACACAGTTTCAAATCTGTGTGAAATTAACTCGAAAGATTTTATTTCTTTTTCACATCGAGGCACATGATTTTGGGCTGTATTGGTCCGTGAGAGCAGATCTCAAGACAACCTCGGTTGCTGTTCCTCGCTGTAGTGGGATTTTTGTAATGGGAATTAGAAATAAATCACGAAGAAAGCTTTTGATATGAGCAGTTTTTTATATAGCTGTAATCCGTGTCAGAAAACTATAGTTGAAGCAATTGCAGTGGCAAATGTTGGTCGTGTCGCTGCCGAATCCTGGCAGTGGATTGAAGCATCGTTTATCCAAGAACGTGACTGTAAGGTGGTGAACATTTACACAGCCTAGAGCTTCATAATAAATACTCTCCACCTGTCGCTGTTAACGGCGAAGAAACGAAGGAAGGTGCAGTGTATGTGCGACGGGTTGCGAATGAAGGTAAGCTGTGTAAGGTAGGGGACGTGTGTTGCATGTTTTGTACATTTTGATGTTCCCGCGCTTAAACAGAAAATGGAAATGCCACATAACGAACAACTGCACGTAGAATTTGTATAATGTATTATATACCGTCGATACACAACAATATATCAGTCCAGTGATATAATATATACAGTCCAGTCACATTACGGCCCTTTCATGGGCCGCTTTCAGGTGTGCGTTGTTCCTTGTTTAGTTTTTCTTTTTTTCCCTGCACAGAAAATTAACTTCTTCTTGAAGACGAATCGTGTGAATTTTGTTTTGCGTTACACGCGAAGTGACCGGTACCTTTATGTTTGCGTAATTCGGAGCGATTTTTTTTGGCGAGGCATCGTCGGTTAAAGAAGATGTCAGCGCAGCACTTCAGTACCTTAATCCTTATGTTCTTTGTATTGATGGAGCGTGCTTGACTAGCTATGAATTTGACAGAGGCCATCCCGTTGTGTTATTATGTCACTGTACTGATATATTGCTGTGTATTGACGGTATATAATACATTATACAAATTTGTTACTGCACAACGGGATGGCCTCTGTCAAAAATGCACGTAGAGTAATCAGAAGCAACAGACACACACACACACACACACACACACACACACAGTTTTACTGATTCTAATGGTTTAGGAATCCGTTAATAATCGATAACATGAAAGACCGAAAAGTAGATGGGAGCATATCGTCGTAGTCTGGAATGTTACGCAGCGTACATTGGTAGTTAGTTACAGACGTTTCGGCACAATCGGTCACATCTTCAAGGGTCAAGCAGTCCAGGAAATTCTTAGACTGCTTTACCTTTGGAGATGGGACCGGTATGTTGTCCCGAAACGTCGGTATCTAACTACCAACCTACGCTACATAACATTCCAGAAGACATAAGATCTCTTTTACACCGCGGCGGAAGCCAGAAATCACTTATGAGAGGATACTCTTGGAGTTATCTTCGACTGCCTGGATACTAGCCGTGTTAAACCTTTTGGTTTTATTTCCGATCATCGCGTCAAGCCACCTTAAATACTGGCGATTTGTTTTGAATTAATTACGCTTTAGTAATTTCAACAGCAAAACAAGTAATAAGTGTGTGTGTGTATATATATATATATATATATATATATATATATATATATATATAACGCGCGCACACGTGTGTGTGTGTGTGTAGATATTGCGTATGCCATATTCAATTACACCGTAAGGAGTCCTTCTGTGTCTGCCCCTTTTGCCGTACATAGCTATCATCTCCTTAAAACACTCTCCCTCTAATTCAACAAAGGACCGCTCTTTCGGTTTGAGCTGGCTGCAAGCAATAAATTGCACATAATATGAGCCCATCCTCCTGTTTCCCGCCTCCCCGGTCCGCACGCACTTGACTTGGTTCAGTGGTCGTTATTTAGTGTGTACCCTGTACCCTGCAGGCAGACGGGCGTGCTGTGAATCCAGTGTGCCCCCTCACAGAATATCGCGTGATGCTGCATTGTGTGGTCGTGATTTTTCTTGCTGTATAAGTACAGGCAGACATTCATAACAGCAGGCTCTCTTCCGGTGTCCGACTGGCGAGTTTCACCTCGTCCGTTGGCTATTTATCAGTTTATTCTCCTGCTTGTCAGTAAACCTTAAGTTAATTATAATTTTTTTAACAACCTTATCTTAGGAGCTCCGTCCCGTTGTGTATTGCTTATAATTCAGGTGCTGATTAGCCGACAGACGCAACTGTGGAGATCTAATATATTGGTCCTTTATTCAGTGCCACTACGTAATTCGGCTCTCTCTCCTTTTTAAAATTCTTTTTGTGACCCGATGCCTACATGATGATGGGTGATGTACACAGCCGAAACATGTAGTAGCACTGAATAAAGGGCCAATATATTAGATCTGCACACTTGTGTTTGTAGGTTAATGTAACATATTAGTTTTTAACAAGGCGATACTAAATAAGGAGCCGGAGTGGCTCAGTCAGTATAGTGTATAGGCTATGGGATAGATGACCAGGGTTTGATAACCGTCAGGGACATAGTTTTCTCTTCGTTCCTGCATCCATATCGGATTCAGGGGCCGCCCAACCTTTTATCCAATGGGTCCGGAAGCGTACTTACGTAGAGTTAAGGTGGCCAAGGCGTGGAGCTAGCTACTCACATCCTACAGTGCGTGAGTCTAAACGTACACTGCCGTACGTATTAATGGCTTCATGCATAATTATGTACAGGGATGAATATCGCCGAATGAATTGAAAAATATTTTCATAGCTAAAGAAAAATCGAATTAGACAATCGTGGCCTTTGTGAATGTATCATATCTCTACTGAAATGGACGACCCTTCGAGGAAGACTGTAAAAATTTTTCTGTGCAGTGCTGTTCGTTATAAGAACGTCTCTTTGTTTAGAGGTTCCCAGTCTTCGCCCGCTTGTCCTTGCTGGAATGGTACTGACCGGGGAAAAGTGAAGCAATCGGCGACAGTCGTGTCGCAGTGCTACTTTGTACACCACAAATCTCACACGCACTGCCGCGGGATCCAACAAGAAACAGGCGAGTGTCATGACACTCCCCTCCCTTCAAAGACTGATATTCGTCTGTGTAAGGAAGTCAGTTCCTACTTCACAGAGAACAAGCTCCCTCCTTACAAAGTTCCAATACATAAATAATCCTGTTAGTGCAATAATTGCTACTAATTGTGAGAGTCGTAAACTACAAATAAATACACTAAAAGGGCAGTTATGCAGGTTTTAACCGTTTGACTTACAGCGAGTGGTGCATAGAGTTACCGCTGGGCTTTGACCGAGTAAACCTAGGAGTTGCTTAAACGAGGATTTGAAAGGACGCGGTAGGGCGGTTGTAATATGCTGCCCGACGTTTTATTTGGAGGGACCCGAAGACGATCGACGAATATTTTAGGACATCTGGTAACGAGGCCGTTACTCGAACCGGGCTACCTTCCGGTGCGTACCATTATGTCGACCCACTCGGTAAATTCTCTTTTTTGAGTTCATGGTTGGTAACACTGCATTTATAAATAATCTGAACAGAGGAACATAAATATAAAATGTATTTCGCTATTCATAACGCAATAAAACCGATAGTAATAAGTATCCTAGTATAATAACCTGAACAGGCAGGGCTTTCTGAGAAGTAGGAATATTTTGCAGTTTGTTAATGGATTTTCGAACTTAGGAGGCACTTCCCGTTTTGCAAGTCGCCTGGTATTTGTATGGCGTTGAAGTGCAGTAAGATTGACTATGAATGTAATTCAGATGGGAAGGGGGGGGGGGGCTTTGGGAACCATAATTGCTTGCAGAATGGATGATGCTGTGAGTTATTGCATTAGTTGTGCTTAACTTTTTGTTACTGTTGACAGAGAGGCCGTGAAGAGTATTTTGTTGTCCTTGAGGAAACATCGGAACTCCCGAATGAGGCCGTCCCTTTCCTTGTCCTGTTCAAGCTGTGACGTAATCATCTGTTAGGAACGAGACAGGCGAGAAATAGCAGACGAAGCTCACTGTAGATCTTTCTCTGGAGCAATTATTTAACCTACACTTGTGTATAACTGAGTGAACTGAAGCCAGGGAAAGAGAAATGTTCAGTGAGTTATCTAGACCAGAACACCTTGAGTGGCGTCGTTCGTTCAACATCTGTTCTACCCAGACGATTCTTTGCTCATCATTTCAAGCTCAGTTGAGAGAAAATGTCTTTAAACTTAGTCTGGCGACTCTTGTACCTTAACCGTTTTTCGTCCGGTAAGAAGCCATACCCTTTCACGAAGTGCAAAGTGAACAGCCATCCATAGCACTGTGACTCTTTCGCATAGTATAAGACCAAAGAGGACCTACGTGCCTCTGACTTGTAGATGCCGGGTGGGGTGAAGCAGATTGCTGTCAACAGTGTGTTTTGGATATAGTTCAAGTCCAAAGAGGTTACTTAGGACCCCGACTCGTCGACTTACTGTAAGGGCAGACAGGTAACTTCAGATGCTGGCTCGTGGACGTAGAGTAAGGTCAGACAGGTAACTTTAGACTCTGACTTACGTACGTAGTGTAAGGCCAGAGAGGTATCCAGCTACAGGGTCGTCGCATATTTATTTATAAAGGATATGAAAGGAAGAGACGTGTCCTATTTTGTGGTACATTTCTGTATTTCTTGGAGGGACCATAATATATCAATCGGGATTGCCGGCATCGTGATTAAGAATCGAACTAGGAACCTCCCGAATTCATATTCGGAATGATGTAATTCGGAATTCGTTGTACAAATGGAATCGTGGCCGGAGCCTACTAAGATTATCCCATTTACGGAGCTCTGAAGCCAGTTCGCCACTATTTTGTCGTCCTGTTGCTTGCAGAAGAGGCCTGCGACCATTCTCTGTAAACAGAACAATAGCGTAGCTCCCCTTGTGCTGGTCAGCTGACTTCAAACCTCAACACAATGGTGGGGTACTCTCTCGTCCATGTAGAAAATATATTTACGTCCCGTGATGTTACGTATGTATAACGAACAGGGATACGCAGAAAGGAAGCCAGCCAACCAGCCAGGGAGTCAAGGAATTCACGGCGTTTCGGCTCCCATTTTGCCAGGCATCAATCCTCTTAAAAGGGATCTTTTTATTCTGTCAGCTAGAGTTACTTGGAGGCTGAGCAGTGCTCGAGTGAATGTAGCGTCAGCGAATTCTCACTTGTCCCTCCGAATTCTCGACTTGCAAGAGTTTTGGTTTGTAGAATGTGAAAGAAAATCGATCATTCGTTCTTAATCTCCTATCGTTGCCTTCATCTCTGACGTCTGCATAAAATATTTGCTCGAGGAATAAGGAGGTGCTTCTTTCGTAGAATCTACCCCTGTTCTTGGTTCCGCTTGTATTTACGAAATGGGACAGTGGATGTTTTGGATCAAGCACATTCTGTAATATTTTTCGGGAAGACTTCGACAAATTCAGATGGTCGTATTTGTTCAGCTGGCATCCATGGCTAGATTTTAATTAGTTTGAGTATGGAAAATATACGAAATAATTTATGGCAATGCCAATTAGAATGTAGCATAACTTTCTTAAAAATGTTCTCAGTTTTATCGTACTTGTGTTCCTTATCGCCACAATTTGTTGTACGTTGTTTACATTAATCGTAAAACGTGAACACATAATGGGAGGTCTTCAAAAACCACGACAGAAGTTAGGAGTGCAAGGATCTTTACCTCCACTTCCACGTAGGTCTTCACCGCATGATATGTAAACGTATTGTTGATATTACATGTTTGCATACGTTTGTTTCATTTAGATGGAAATCTTAAAATAAACGCATATTAACAGACGTAACTGTTCATGTTAGTGGTGTTTTGGTAGGAATTAACAGCTGTGGTCCGTCTCATTCCTAAAAAAATTCTCCTCTTTTCTACTGAGACGTGTCAGTACCATTTGATGTGTAGACTGTGGTTGTTTATGAACTGGATAGTGTGCAGTTCAATTTAATGCTATAGCTATATGAATTATTTACAGCGAATAAGGCACTTATTATTTCGGAATTTATATTTATGTTTTTATTTATCTGCGTTAACACTCCGTAATTTGGCCGCCGTTCGAGTTCCATAGTACGATTTATGGCGATATGCGACCTTTCAGGCCTTCACGGCAGAAAAAATGTCGACTGTGATATTCAGTTGTCCCCTGCCATTATCAGTCCATCTCAGTGCTGCGGGCTCATCTTCATCTACAGGTTGTTATTACCAGAAGGACAAGCGGGCAAGCATGGCATGCTTCTTTCGGAAATGTAAGAGAATTGGATAGAGACAACGTTCAAGGGGTTAACACAGCAGATATCTTGAATAACTGCACGGTTCGAAGTTGACTTAGTTCTGAGATTTGGACACGAATGATTTCGCATTTTAACCGAGTATTTAAACTGTGGCATCGGTCCTTTATGAACGTGACATCAGTATTTGTTGTGTACTGTCAGTACGTTTCTGTACCGTGCTGTATGTACTGTGTGTAACGAGAAAATATGTCACGTAAAACTGAACTCCCACTCAGTAATTATTCACCCGTCCCGTTTCTTCCTTGACTAAAAATGTTTACCCTTTACGTTTGTATTTTACTGAGAAACTTGTCAACTTCCGAACCCGTTATTGTGTTTCATTCACTATACGATTCACGAATTGCGCGAATCGTGCACGAACAGGTTTAGCAGTTTTTATTTTCGAAGTGCAAAATACATATTTGTACTAGAAGTGAACTCATACGTGACTGCTGTTGAAGGGTGTCATTATAGTTACGGCGTATTGCTGAATGAACTGTCGCTGTCTAACGTTTCCTGTACGTCGTGTACAGATTGAATAGTCAAGCAGTCTTGGTTTGTATTCATGTCTTCTGTTCAGCTGTTCAACCGGACGCCACCTGTCCTTACTAGAGATTGGCTTGCCTTCCCTAGAGGCATGTGCTTCATATATCCGGCCTATTTGTGGTCCTGACAACCTTTATAAATAAGTACACCTAAACTGACGGTTTTCTGGGCTGTTGCACTGTGTAAGATGTTTCCTCCGATGTTTCGGAGGAACGTGCTTCGACAGACGCGAGACCTTACTGCATTAACTGTACAGTATGTTGAGGAGAAGCAAAGAGCTCTCTCGTTGGTGATGCAATTAGTGAGACCCGAGTTCGAGGCTGCCGGCCATCACTTGACTAGTTGCATGTGGGTCTCCACTGATATCCATGAAATATCGCCGAACTTCCAGCGGGTGCCATGGATCCGCTCACGGAGTACGGTGACGCCATGCGGTCGTTGGGTTCTTTTGGCGGCCTCTGGTGTATAGTTTGGTCTAAACTGTAACGATATAGGCAGTATACGTATAAAGGTAAAGGGCGCTTTCGCTTGTCCGTTGTTGCCGTGCACAAGCAATAATGATTACATTTTCTTTGTGTGTGCGTCTGTCTGTCTGTCTGTAACCTTAGTTATCCAGCATGCAGCGCAAATGCGCCGTATTATGTCATCTGTGGCTTCTCTGTCTGTGCCATATTTTTCCACATTATCTCATAAACGGCAAGATTTTCAGAAAAAAAAGAGTTATTGTACATAAAATGTGATTTTATTTTCTCCACAACTTTTGTCTGTAACATTTCTCTTTCCAAGACTAATTCGATATATTGTCATAAACGTGCTAATGTCTGCATGTAAAGTACCCGTTATTCTTGTCCGAATTTAATGACACTTGAATATCCCTCGACAGATTCTCGAAAAAATCTCAAATATGAAATTTCATGAAAATTCGCCCAACGGGAACAGAACGGTTCCAGACGGACGCACGGGCAGACGGACAGACAGACAGACAGACAGACAGACATACATGACGAAGCTAATAGTCGCTTTTCGCAATTTGTCGAACGCGCCTAAAAACCGAGGAATTGTGTCCTTGTCTGGTACGGTGTCATGATGCAGAGGGCTAACGTTTGAACAGCACCCTCCACGAAAGCCTGACAAGTTACATTTTACACCTAGTTCGGTTGCAGATATTTTTCTTTTACTGCATTGATGGAAACATCCTTGGTAAATTTTGACTCCTATCACAACTTCACGCCGATACCGGTGGCTATGCGATCTGAGGTGTAGGTCTGCGGCCACTCGAGGGCTGGGATCGCGGTTTCGAATCCAACTCAGGCCGTGGACGTTCATCTGTTGTGCTTGTTTGCATTGTGAGGAAGCGATCTTTGTGGCTAGCTGATCAGTTGTCCAGACGATTCCTGCCGTGTGTGTGTGTGTGTGTGTGTGTAATTGTGTGTGATCTAAGAACGTCAAAAGAGGCGGCCTACGCCCGATTTGGGCTCTAGCACTACTAAAAAAAAATCTTTACTTACTGCAGTATGCTGGTCAATAAATCGAAGAACAACAGGTTAATGATTGATATGTTTCTTTTATTAATTATTCGATCTTCCATTCAGATGCGTAATTGTTCACAATTATACCGCATTTTATGTTATCCGATTACACGTTGCCTTGAAGAAACTACCCACTGTCTGTACAGTGGCATGATTGTTGCGCAGAGGTACAGGAGGATATTTGAAGTGTATTCCAAGCCATTGTATTTTTGTAGGTATGCCATTCCATTTCTGATATAGGCCTACTGAATTTTTGCGACCTGTGGTTGGGTAGTTACTGTGTTTTGCCAAATGCTTTGGATGTGTTACGGAATGTTAAAAAAACACTTTACTGTAAATTGGTCATAATAATGTCCATTCAGCACACATTTCTTAATCTTTCTACCAACGGCTATTACTTGTTCAATCATTCCGTGTTTTTAAACTGCTCCAGTTTCCCTGAATGCACCATATACCAAAGTGACAGAAATTTTACAATTACATTTAATTTCTCTATGTAACAAATGGGCAGGACTCTTCAAGTTTGAATTTCGTTGGTTGTAAACAATTGTACGGATCGTTTTCAGGGTGTGTGACGGGATAAAAATGATCCAGGATATGGTACTGTGACGGATTTTGTGAAAGCGGCAGTGAATCTCAAAGATTCTATATACGAGGCCAATAATTTGTTGGCCATCTGAAGGACTGTTATTTGCCAAGGGGCCTATGAAATGAAGGCGCTTTTATCGCCCGCGCCTCGCAGGCACACGTTTGGTTGCCAGGTTGTGTACCTGATTAATAGGTGATTACATAGACGAATATAGTGGTTTTTATGTAAAGGTAAAGCAGTCCCGTTACAGGCCTGGAGTGGCCCAGAGGGTTCCAGGAAGTTAAGGTTCCCAGATTTCATGACAACGGTACGGGATGGTGGTAAGGTTGTCAGCCTTACGCACCGGCCGCCTTTACCCCCAGGAAATGCTCCTGTTACTCATTTCTGTTAGAGATGACTCGAGGTTTTTATGTACCTCAAGAAACAGTGTACAGAGATCAAACATTGCAGGGTACTATCGTACCGAATTGAATTCATTTGTAAGGACACGAGGAGCAACAAACACTTACTCCAGTCTATATGAAAACACAGCACAGCTGGTAACCATTGATGGCGTACAACACTGTAGCAAACAAACCGCACTGAGAAAATCCCCGCTGCGCCAGGAGTGAAAAATTGCAAGTTCGATGCAGGAACTTCCCGGTCAAATTCGGTTGCCTAGTGCCAACAGAGAGCCGCAAATCAATTTCCTCTGGCCGACGAATGTTCCGCTTGTCTGTAGCAATAGGCCCATGCTGTTGATACCTTCCGAAGTCGCCATGCCAAGGTAGGTTTATCTTAGGGCGTGTGCCGTCGGCTGACAGGGAGAACTAGACTCTCCTGCAAAGTATTAAAAAAAAAAAAAAGCAGGTAGTCAGAAGTGTCAGATATTCCGTAACTTGCTGCGGTACACTGATAATCATATGGCTGTATAGAATAGACTTCGGGTACCTGCCGAGTTTGTTGGGGAATACCGCAGCTTTTATAGAATTCGAGGACCCGGTTGACTGCCGTGTTCTCGCGAACCCGCTACTGATTTTAATTCCGAGTCAGTTGAATCTATCTCCGCCCTCACACCATGTTCTTTACGGATGCATTTTATTTAATATTATCTTTTACACACACCTATGTCTCATGAGATGTCTTTAGAAGCACTGTGTCGTTTTAGACGCCTGGAATACGCCCGTATGGAGATTTATGCTAAGGAATTTCTAATGACTCATCCCTTTCTAATGTCACTTCCGTTGTTTGTAAATCCATCCGTTTTTCTCAGGATTGCTCGCAGGCTAAGAGGTTTTTTGTTTCCGTTTTCCTTTTTCGCCACCACGTCATGGGGTTTCATCACTCTTGACACCATCTTCAAGTTAGTGCCACTTTAGCATGGTGGGAGCTAAATAAGGTTAATTCGTGTTTTTTACCGTCACTGTCAAACACCACTAGCCTAAGTGGTGGGGAAATGGCCACCGTAACTAATTGAGTCGACAGTGCTTGTTAAAGACACTGGTAGGTCTGTGGTGTTGAGGGTTATATTCCTTATGCGTGTCCTTGCGTTTTAGTAGCGCGTATCCTCGGCTTTCGGGGCTTAGCTGCGTCCTGTATTGACGCCATTCCAACGTATCGGAGTACATTAACAGGCCCACGCTTCCCTCCCTGAAGATGGCACCTGGAAGTTGCATCGAAACCTTGGAACACCCTCATCACAGGACTCTCCTGTCCGCGCAGATGTCTGAAGTTATGTGTGTTCTTCATTGTTTTACTGATCGTTTGGATGCTTGCATATTTGGACGTACGAAAGCTTGAGGATAATTGAATATTTTAACCCACATTGCCACCTTCCGTGCAATATCTGTTGAGCCACGCATGTTTCTTGTGAACTCCATTCCCAACGGCACTACAGCCCGGGGTGGGCCTCGGCCCCCTTCAAGAGTTTCCTCCATCCCTCCTGGTTTAGGGCGACTACTGTCCAGTTTCTACACCCTAGCTTTGCTGCATCTTCCTTCACTTCATCTTCCCAGCGCAACCTGGGTCTCCCTCTGGGGCGCTTTCCTCCTGGCTCGCTGAGAACTCTCCTGGATAAATCATCGTCATCCTGGCGTACGACATGTCCTGCCCATCTCAATCTGCTCAATTTGCAGAATTTCACAATGTCATTCTCACCACACAATTGATAGAGTTCTTGGTTAGTTCTAATTCGCCATCTTCCTCCATCAATCACTGGGCCA
>Ga0123354_10002332_pt1 | contig 24896 bp, 21 predicted proteins | sample TergutLab28metaG_2_FD_97872 | JGI IMG/M metagenome (GOLD analysis project Ga0123354, IMG submission 97872) | Labiotermes labralis P4 segment gut microbial communities from Petit-Saut dam, French Guiana - Lab288 P4 | ecosystem: Host-associated > Arthropoda: Insects > Digestive system > Gut ...
ACCACACACACACACACACACACACACACACACCACACACACACACACACACACACAAACACACACACACACACACACGTGTATATATATATATATATATATATATATATATATATACACATGCACATTATGCTAACAGTTGCTTTTCACAATTTTGTAAACATGCCTAAAATTGGACTAATTCCTCTGAGGACAGATGCAGTCAATAATCACAAACACTATATTTATGGTAATATGCTCGAAAACACTTTTGTCCTGTCAGTTACAAAGGATATGTTACTGTCCCAAACTTCAAAAACCCTACTTTCCCCAACATCTTGACCGTGAGCTTCCTGATGCCATATTGTGTTGTTACGTATCAATAAACATACACATGACTGAGCCAGGGTCAGTAATATTCACATGTCATGATTAGAGCAATGAACTGCCTGGGTGAGAGTATGTAAAAGTCTAACATAACATTATCATTAGCACTGAATGGCTGTACCTTCTTCCACACATAATGATAGAGGCAGAGGTCCTGACAGGGATATACAGACCAATGTGCAAACAACAATGGAGACATAAATCCACTAACTTTGGTCAAGACAAAAATTTTTAGGACACAGAGCATGAATCCATCCTACAGATAGGAATGCACATAATGATACCAAGATGCACACATAACAAACCAGTAATGGTCAAGTTCCCTAACAAGTGTGAATGGCAAAAGAGGTTCAACCCAGACAACAAAGGGGGCCTGGTCCTGCATATGGATGGGTCTGAGACAAACACAGGCCCTGGTGCTGGGGTATATAAATGGAGATTGAGGAGGGTCATAGCTTCCTCCTTTGGCTCCACAACATGGTATTCCTGGCTGAAATACACACCATTAAGGTGTGCATATTGGAGAATACAGACAAGGGTTACACGGGTAAGAAAATCTATTCTTTCTGCCAGTGAAGCAGCCATCAAAGCCCTTAACTATTCCCAGCTAGATTCTAAATTAGTCTGAAACTGCCATAAATCCCTTGTGAAACTGGCAAGACATAACAGGATTAAACTGGTAAGGATATGTGGACACATGGGAATTGCCAGACATTCAATGGCTGATCAATTAGCCAGACAAGGCTCCTCACATCCATTCACAGCACCTGAGCCTGCCCTGCAGTGGTTGCCAGGGGAGTGACCAAGGACTGGACAAGTAGGAAACATTGAGGAGTATTGGCATTCCATTTATGGACAAAGGCAAGCTGAGGGATTTCTTAGAAGCCTCTCTACTAAACAGCTGGAGAATTACTCAACTTGAGCAGAAACCAGTCAAGCATAATGACAAGAGTGTTAACAGAACACTATCATTTAGAAGGACAACTCTTGAAAGTAGGGCTGGTGATCAGTCCCAAGTGCAACAGACATAAAAAAGGCACCTGAAATGGCCTCACATGTTCTTTCATGGCTGTGAGGCTTTGGCCACATCAAGATTCAGGCTCCAAGGTTAACTTTTTATAAAACCAGGTGATTTTGAGGACATCCCTGTCAGCAGGATACTGCACTTTGTTCAAAGTGTGGGGGACTGCTAAACACATAAACACAAGGGCTGCACAAAAAATCAATTATGGTTAAAGTGCAGAGGTCACTGCAGTGCCCACTCTTCTTTATTCTACTCCATAACACTTCCACATGTGAGGTTCTCTGCTGCTACACTCACCCACATTCGATTCAAAACTTTTACTTTTATTGTATCATTACATTGCTGTGAAGATATTCTATGCAATCTCATACGAATAGTTCTTAAATATGTTAGTTGATAGTATGAACACTATGTATCGTAACTAGCACCTGTGGTCATCAAAATGTTATTGAATCATAACATCCCTAAAACATGCATGGCTTCTTTTAAGCTAGTTTTACCGACAGTGATAAATAAGCAGAAACCTGATACTACAGCTTACTATGAGTCTTGGCCTTCCTGTGGAAACAAAGGTAAGGTTTCTAAACTTCAGCATTAGAGGTGAGTGATTACCACTGAGAAAAGAGGCCTTTGTATCCACTAGTTAGAATGTAGGTGGTCACCAGACCTACTTTTGGCATGATGGCACACAGAAAAACCTCTGTCCCTACCACAAACCAAACCAATATTCTCCACTCATGCAGTTTATAACCTAATCACAGTATTCACTGAGCTACTCATTTCTGTATGGGTGGAAGTGAATATAAATAAATAAATAAATAAATATAAATAAATAAATAAAATACATGATTTCTCAGGAATAAATGTGAAACCACTTGCAACAATAATTTAGTACAAGAAGAATAACCAGTGTGTAACACAGCAGTCAACATGCAAATCCACTAATATTCAATTATTTATATTTGCATGCTGGCAAACTGTTCTTACATGGCAGTTTAGAGACAGATAAGTTACTTTATTTTTACAACAGTTTTCAGTTCCCACTGCCCAGTTACCTTTTTCTCCAATATCTCAACTAGATAGTGAAGTAAGGTGGTACCCTTCGCTGCACTGGACTTGGTGTCTGCGAGACGGTTTAGCGAAGTTAGCCTGAAGCCAGATGCATTACCACGAGCTCCCCTGTTCATGTAATTACCCATTGCCAACACCAATTCTAGCAGTCGACGCAGACGACGTGAACGGGCCACTTCCCGTGATGCTTCCATTACAGATTTGATGCGTGGCTGTATTTCTCCAACCCACACATTGAACCTCTTTTTGTAATGCAAGCTCTGCAGTCGCTGCTCATAATGTGGAATCCTAGCAAAGGAAAGAACTAGATTAGTCAATAAAGACCTGCATAGACAGAAAACCATAAGAGTGAGAATAAGAAATGAAATAATTAAGAGATAATTTACAGAAAAATAAATTGGAAGATAAACTTATAAATGACAGAATAAAAAGGTATAGGCACATTTCAAGGCTGAATTAAGATAGAACTCCAAAGATTTTGAGCACAAAACTAAAAGAAGAAAGCCTAACAAGAATATAGGGATAAAACTGAGTATACCAGGTTAGGAAAGATATCACATGGATAAAATGAAAAATGTGGGAAGACAGAGATAGATACAGCTGTGTTGTTGGACTGACCCACATAAATTGGAAACCTCAAAAGACAAAGAAGGATGGGCACACTGGTAACTTCTGTAGTTACTCATTACTACTATCAACCAATTCAATCAAGCACAACAAAATTTTTCAAGGCCAATTTGCGAAGTTTTTTAGTAGTAAAAATACCTTCTTCATATTGTCACACAATACACAAATCCTCCTCTTACTTTCTTCACCAAACAGTAACTTATGTATTACATCACAGTTTTACTGCATTAATAGTTGGAGCTAATGCTTCTTGTGCTTCTGTAGTCTTGCACAAGGCATGAAATACTTCAGATTTTATGCCAGCACATTTTAGTTGGTACATTTTCTCAGAAATGAGCACTTTTGCTGTCTGCATTGATCTGGTGCCTTCAATCTAATTAAGTCACAAAACAGGCTATTAGTTTTTTCTTCATTATCTCACTTACTGTTTTCATATACACTATTCTACAATCTCACCTCCTTGCAAGAGAACGCTGCATTTATTAATACAGTCATTTTATGAACTCAGTTTATATTGTGCCTGTGGTTTCATTCTGATCTTAAAATAAAACTGTAGTTCTCAATATAAAACATAGGTGGAATTTTTTCTGTATCCCACTTCTGTCTGTCCTGCATCTTACCAAGGGCCTAATACAGATTATTCAAATTTATTATAAAAATCATTCATATATTTTCCAAAATGCTTTAAAGTTCTCCGTGTAATGCATTATATGTGGTAATAATCAGCTAAATGAGAACCTGGAAACTAAAAGTGTACAACTGAATGCATACAAACACCACAGCAATCACAAACATACTCCTATCATGCATTATTACTCACTTTGAAATCTCATACAGGAATCTGTCTGCTCTGGCCAGACTGTCTATCTCCTCACTGTGTTCCTCCAATAGTGCTGCCTCCTCTGCACTTGGAGTGAACTTCAGCAGCTGCTCTACCATGTCAATCGGCAGCTGGTCTTTACTGTCCATGCTCAGAATTGCCCTACAGTCATACACCAGGAAGAGAACTCCAATATTTACTACAGTCACCAATTCATTAAAATGGGCATTTGTTTGTTTTGGAATTTCTTGTTTAGAGTAACTATTAGTTTTGAAAGCTGAAATTTGAGCTGTTTATTCATACATGCTTCAGCCACTGATCAGCTCATAGTTATTGAGTCTTCCTAATGCAGTCTGTTGTGTTGATAATTAAAGTTACAGGATTTTTGGTTAACATGCTCTGTAGTCTCACCAGTGGATACCAATGTTATGGAGGAACACGCTGTTATATCCACCTACCAGGCTACCAAGTAATATTCACATACACATCACCATGAAATCCTGAAGCCTCATATACCCTGAAGAAAATAATCATACATATTACAGTGGATGTTTGTGAGTATAAGAAACACTCCTGTTAGAAGAACGCACTTAACTAACTTTACTCACAACCTCGCCACAACGTTATTTCAATATCTATTAGTAACACAAGTACAAGGTTATTTTATATTCTTAAACAAATAATACAAATACTGCGGTTACTAAATGTTATTTTACACATTCTGCACTGCAGACTGACTCTCTATTAAATTCATTGGCTGCTTCATATGTCTGTTTCTAAATGTTGAATTCTATTGTGATGTTAATATTAGAGTTCATTGTGTGGTGCTACAGCCCAAATCAGGCCTCCGCTGCCTCTATGGAAGTTTATAGATCACGCAAAATTAGACACACACACACACATCCGGTAGGACTCCTCTGAACAAGTGATCAGCTCATTCCAGAGATTGCTACCTACAAAACACACAGCATACAAAAGAGACAAATATCCATGCTCCAAAAACAATTTTAACCCACAAACCCAGCAAGTGAGCAGATACAGACATATGCCTTACACTGCATAGCCACTTGGATCGGCCAAAAACACTTTACAACTTGTGATTTCAAGACACCTGTACTTGGCAAAACAGACTAAGATTTCACAATTCCCAAAGGAAAGCTCGTATTGAGCCTCTTGGCTCAATCAGGAGATAATAATCATATTACTATTGCTATTTTCATAAATCCAAGGACATACAACTTCAAGTGGTTGGCAATGTGTATAAATCCGATACCTATGATAATGGCAGTATGATAAAAACATGTAGGAGGTTATGGTAAACATAATACAAAATTTATCTGTAGTTTCATGGTTTTTTCATGATAAATCATTAACTAAGAGCATGGTCAGATGAACCATTTAAAAAAGAATCACTCTTTACTGGGAGAACTGTACAAGACACAAATACATTGCTTCATAAAAATGCAGTTTTTGCACCTGCAGTCTGGTATGTACAGTAACCACTCTACTTGAAAGGGTTAAAACATAACATAATTACAGTAGATAGTTATTTTATCACAATGCCATAGCCACAAGTGTTCCTTACTTGGAAATATCCTCATCTGACATCTTCAACTTGGACAGCAGGATTGTACAGTTCTGTGCTCTCCTTCCATCTATTACTGAAAGAATTTTGGTTCGATTTTTTCCAATCTGACGCAAGTCTTCTATAGAACCATCACTCTGTAAGACAGATTTGTACAAACTATAACACCAACAGGTTTTACATATTGCAAATATGTCAACATATCACAAGCATTACACCTAAGTATGCTACCTCAATGTAAAGTGAGAACAGCTGACCACAACTGAAATCACCAACCACCTGTAAAAATCTGCAACACAAGCTAACCTCACTTTTACAGCTTGAAGGATAGTTAATAACTGTGCTGGAATAGAGCATTTCCACTAAATGTGCATACTTTATGGTTCATTACTTTGCCTACTTTATGGTCAGCAGTGACAGATTATATGAACGCTGTAGAAGGAAGGTTACTGCCCAGCTTTCAGTTTTGGCTTTACATATCTTTCGGTTTTGATTGTATTAGCACTAAACACAGGGAAGATATTCCTCCTCACACTTAGGGTCAACTACAGGATACATAATCTTCCTCACATTCAAGAAACACAAAAAAAGAGGGCACATAATCCTCTTCACAAACAGGTTGGAATAACTACAGGGTACCTTTTCCTATTCACATATGGGCACTTGAAGAAACACAGGGAAGATAATCCTCCTCCTCCTCCTCCTCACATTCGAAACCCAAGCAGGGCATAAAATCATCTGCATTATAACAATGCATCGAACACAAGTACATAATGATCCTCAAACTCAGGACACACAAAACACAGACATAAAATTCTCTTCACACAGGACAAAATAAACATAGGCAAAATAATCCTTCTCACACTCAAGACATATGAAACGCAGAGCACTTCTTTGGGCTGTTTCCCAAATGTTAAGGTGACTAGAACATGAAGCTCATGACCTACACCTAGTACCAAGATTAAGAATGCATGGATCACCAGTACATCTCCAGGGTTAAGTGGTTAATAAAAACATAATCACAAAGACATATCTTGTGAAATTGTTTGAATACATTGCCAACCAGATGGCCCTTTAATTAAATACCTTGAGTTCCCAGATATTTAATATGCTTCAAATGTTCAACACCTTGTATTCTTACTTACAATTTGAATGAGTAGATGAAAATCCTGAACCAAGTACAGAAAAAAAGTGCATACAGAGAGTCCAGCAATTCCTAGTTGAGTGTTACTTCTCAAACCACGACCGTTTGTGAAGCGTAACAACACAAAATTTAAAAACTGTCTTGGTTTACTTTGTTTCTTATATGCAGCGCACACTACCTTGCATGATACTATTTGCCCTTCCCACCAGCAAAAATTTCGTCCAGGTTGTGTTTGCCAAATTCCCCAGCAAGTCTATCCGGGGTGTCCTGTTTCGGCCCCCTTGGTACTGGTTGGTTCTCTGGCCATTGGAAGACATCAGACCTTGACTCATGATTCTGGATGTCTGATATCCAGGAAATTGCTACTTCTCGCAGGAAATTCTCATACTTTACTTCTTTTCTATGTTTAATGTTTGTACACAAAAGCAGAGTGCACAGTTTAGCAGATACATTCGGCCATTTGACAGTTCCTCAGAACTGAGTAACACCTGAGATACTTATCTGCTCTATCTACATCCTCCATGAATTTACTGTACTGATAACAGCCTAAGTTTTTTTATTTCCAGGTCTGCTCTTCTGTCTTTCTTTCCTGCCTTCACTACTTTTGCATCATAGATCATGCTTCTTGTGGACAAGTCTTTGTCCGTCCACACTTGAACCATTACATCACCTGACTACTCTATTTTCAAGTTGTGGGCTTCCCAGTCTAGGTCAGGTGGAATGCCCTCTTTAGTCCTCATGTGATAAAACTGTGTCCTCCAACCCTGCCCCTTGGCTGCATATATCATTTTACAGATATAACCTGAAACTGCCTCACACACAATTCTGACCAGCACTTCTTATTTTGTCATTTTTCTTGGACTGCATGTCCTAAGTTTCAGGTAACCACACCATGGGACTGTGGCTTCATCAAGAGACAGTTCTTTGGGTTGTAAACTGACATGAATTTCTGCAGACAGTGTCCACACACAGACCATATTTTGCATAGCCTTCCTGCATCTTGTGTTGTCTGGTTTGTTTTGCCATCAAAATTACCCAGGTCACTACTTTCTTCCTCTTACTGTACATGTTTCACTCTTCCTAGCAAAAGCTAAGGGACAGATTGCATTTTTTTTTTTGCAACAGCCCCCATTGGGCCAGGGCCTCCACATTCACGAGGTTTCTATATCACACAATGACGCACCACACTCGGTAGGACTCCTCTGGATGAGTGATCAGCTCGTCGCAGAGACCTCTACCTGACAACACACAACAATCACAACAAACAAACATCCATGCCCCGGTGGGATTCAAACACACAATCCCAGCTAGTGAGAGGCCGCAGACCTACGCTTTAGAACACATGGCCACTGGGACCAGCAGATTGCAATTATATACATGGAGGAATTATGGGGACATCTCTGTCACTGACCAAAATTTCAGTTTCACATTCATAAGAAATCAGAATATGTGTCCACATATAACACACAAAAAATAACATTATAATTCGTAATGCTCCTATGTAAATCCATGGTTTCTACTGAAGGAAGTGACAAAAGGAAATAGAGAGGGTAACTGAATCTGTGGCAGCTTGGTTGCAGTTATATGGTTCTAAGAATGTGGGGTCAGGAAGGGTATATGTGTTTGTAAATTGAGATACAAACAACCTGCTTAAAGGTGTTGATAAACTTGACACAGAAAGTGAGACAGAAGAGTTGAGAAACACATGTGTAGGAAGTAGTGTGTGAAAACATCAAAATACTTGACCCATCGACAATGCATGGCATAGCTATCATGTCTTTACATGTGACACCGCCAGCAAAGTGTTAGAATGGTACTGGTGCAGGCAACATCTGCAACTTCTGACAAATTTCCCAGGATATTCTGCTTACTGCATTGGGTTCATATTCTGGAGTCACAGTCTGTTCTGGTATACAGAAAGTCACACTTACTGGAACTCCATTTTTCTGATAGGCACTGAAGAGTTTGTCAATGTTCTCAAGCTCCATGGCTGTGTACATCTTTGTGTCATCCAGTTCTGACCAGATTGTTCCTGCAACTTTGGCATCAGGCAGCTTGGACCAGTTGAAAGACTTCAAAGGATTAGAAGGCTGTGGCACATTCTTCTTTGGCACTTCTAGCCGGTTAGATGCACAGATTGGAGCTGGAGGTGGTGCTTGTGGTGGGGGTGGGGGCCTACCACCAGGGGTCAGAGGTGGAAGTGGAGGAGCTTGGGACATTGGAGGAGGAGGAGGAGGTGGCACTGGACCATTGGAGAATTCAGATGATCGACGAAAGTCAAGGCAAGCTGAATCGGTAAGTACTGTCCTCAGACCAACAGCCTGTCAAATAAATGCAGAGAATGAAACACAGTAGAAACATACTATGCAAAGCAATGTACTGAATGATAACACAGCTGCCTCTTCTAACATTCCGAAGTCTGAAATTTATCTAGATAATATCAAGTAATTTAATTCTTAACTCACAGAGAACACATTAAGATGAAATTAAAAAGACTAATCAGTTAATTTTTTAAAGAAATAATCACTGTTTAAATGGCAGAAACATATGAAACACAAAGTAAGAAATACATCAAAATGTAGTCTTCTGGTGTCAAAACAAGTCACAAGAATAGTCATCACAGTGCTCTAATGGGGTGACATCCACGGCCATGCTTCCAACACCACTCCTATCCCTATCTAGCCATTACTTACACAAATGTCAAACAACTGCCATATTACAGCTGAGGATGCGCATATATGACAAGCCTTTGATATCCAATCAAAACACTTGTGTTTGACCTGCATGGCTGATTAGCCCAGCAGCATACATTAGCACTTCTATATCCCACACTGAATGTATTACTTCATTTTATTCGAACTTAATTTCTTGCAATGGTCTTTTCTGCAAATCAAGACTCAATACATAATGATGACTACAAAATAATGAATTGGAAAGAATGTGGAAAGATCCAGTTGTGCATTTAATTTAAGAAACTCCCCTGTGAACTAAAAAATCTACAGCCAGAGTGCTACCTAGTCTACCACAACAAACATGAAGTGTCAGTTGGAAAACCAGGAAATTTTATATTTACCTTTTCTTCAATATACTTTCCTTTGTGAGCAGTACTTAATGCACAGAGCCTTAAATTATTTGCTTGAAATTTTATTACATTCATTTTAGCTACATTTCAGATTAATTTATTGGCAGCAAACAAACCAATCACATGAGAGAAAACTAAGTTGGACATTGTTCAGAAATCTCCAAATTTTCTGTTAGAAATTATGTAACTAATGTTACCAGCAAATGTTACATCTTCTGATAAGGAATTTATTCTCAGGGGAATGTCACTTACTTATATTATCAACAAGAAAGGATCTACGATTCACTCTTGTGGAACTCTATATGTTTTTTTAATGTACCCCATCAGAGAAAAAACTCTGGGTTGCATTAGGTGACTTTATTTCAACAATCTGTTTCCTAGCAGTTAAGTAGAACCTGAACCAATCTGCATTAAATGCCACAAAAATGTAATTTAGCTAACAAAATTTTTTGATTTACACACCCAAAACCTTTGCCAGACCACAGAAAATTCCTCCAACATGCATGCTTTGATTAACTAAACTGAATACATTGTCTGTTAGTCTGAAGGCAGCATTTTCAGTAAATACCCCTTTCCTCACAACATGTTATTCTCAGATCAACAGGCTGTTAGTATGTAAATGATTACTTAATGTACTGCATGTAGCTTTCTCAAATACTTCAGAAAAAAAAACAGTTACTAATGAAATAGTACTACAATTTGTCATACTAGTTTTGAAACCTTTCTTGTATAGTAGTTTCACAACTGCAGTTTTAAGATGGTCAGAGAAAATAACTTTATATTTTCTGGCTGTGCTTATCATACAAGTAGCAGAGATGGCATTTACATGTACTTCTTAATGCCACAGTATAATGTACAAGTTACTACATATTAAATGATATCTACTTAATTCTCTCCATTTTTTGTGTTTAAAAAAACTGCAATAAGAGCAAGCCTGTACAGGGGTTATAGCTGGCACTCAGCAATGAAGGGATATACTTTCCAAGGGACCTATTAGCATTTGTTTCATGGTGGATTATTGCTGCTCTGGAACACAGGTACTGTTGAAGGTTTTTTTCTTCCATTAATGCAGACAGATCAAACAATGGAGTAATTAGATTCATAGCACAAGACCCGGGTATGTACATATCTTACAAGTCCTGTTCATACATATGTCCCACAAACATACTACGCACTTGGTATTAATTTTAAAATTGCTACAGAATATTATAGATGTTATATTTCATAACTGTCTGAAATTCAGTGCAAACTATGTCACAGAGGAGCTAGACATGTATGTACATCAGCTGCCCACCAGTTGATAGTAGAACACTTAATATATCTACACAGAAGTATTTGTACTTCCATGATACACCTGTCTGTGCCTGGCCTAACATAACAGTCACAAACATCTGCTACAGAAACTTGCAACATCTATAGTCTTGTCCTTTGCCATTACAGCACACAGCAAAATGCAAAACACAGCAAATTCAAACATACTTTAGTGTTAAAGTCAAATTAATACTTTATTGTCTTATTACAATTTGTTACTCTGGGGCAGATTCACACTTAAGGATTACTGTTACACATGCAATATATTTCTGCAAATTTGGAAATAAATACAAGAAGTTTCATGGTCTGAAGGTATGTTATTAACTGACATACACTTAACATGCCCCACCATCCCGTTTCTGTTACAGAAACACAAAAAATCTGAAACCTAGCTTGGTCTTCATAGCAGTTACATAATTCCTACTTTTAGCTGATGAGCTAAAAGTAGGAATCTACCCAGCTGATCCCATTAGCCAGAGGTGAATTCTGCCGATCCACTGACAGAAACTAGCTACATGTAACAGCCTCAAATGTTTATCAAGAGACAGAGATTTGCTCCATCTGATGGGTGCAGTTTAACAAATTTTAAATCTTATAATGATGGGTTAAGAACCAGTATCTAAAACACTGTATGTAATTTTGTGTAATATGAATGACATAATGAATAACAACCAATATATAGTATATGGCTGTGTAACAGAATATTTAATTTCCAACTAACCACCAAGATGGCATGCAAGGTAATATCATGCCTGTCATGGAGACTTACAGCTACATGCTTGGCACTGAGACCCTTATATTATTGACTGTAATGGTGTTTCAAATAATCAATGCAGATACAACAGTCATATACACACATAGATACAACATATCATGTTGGTTCTAAAATGTGAACACCAAAAACATCAAACATAAAGCAGTATCACAAGTGTGGCATGCTTCATCATTCATGAGAATACTCTATCACACAGTAGTTCACCTTGGCATCATCTGGTAGACTCCCTGAGCTGACAAGCCTCTCCAAGCGATGTCTCTCCCCTCGTTCACAGTTCACCTGTCGATCCAACTCTAAGGCATGATATTCCAGTTCTGAAATACGTTGTTTGGTCTCCAGATGTGCAGCTGTCTCCTTCTCCAGTCGCTCTTTCACTCGTGTCAAATTTGTTTCTATATCTTCCTAAACAGTGCCAAAATAATTAATTCACTGTATTGTATACCAAAGAAAAATGGTGGTCTAGGTGTGTTGTAACACAGATTTCAGACTGTATTTGTGTATCAAATAATGAAACAAATCCAGAAAGATGTGAAATTGTTTTTGAATCTGTTTTATGTGTGGTAATATTCATTTACAGCAAATAGAGAACAGTGTCTTCACTTAATGTTGTAGCCATGCAGTCAGGTAGATTCTGGAGGAACCTAATGCCTACACCTTCAGGGTAGAAAACCTGCTGTTCATACAGCATACTTCCTGGATGTGGCGCAAACCTTTGAAAAGTTATGGCACGAGGGACTAAACTACAAGCTGAGAACTATCCTACCCAAGGAATATGCATAAATTCTGGAATCATACTTAGCAGAGAGATTAGGGTAAAGCAAGGAGATGCTTATTCTGAGCTTAAGGAAATAAAAGCAGGAGTGCTGCAAGGAAGTGTATTAGAACCAGTCCTATCCCTACTGTACACTAGTGACCTCCCAAACTTAGAGAATAGCACTGTGGCTACCTTTGCTAATGACACTGCATTATTAACAGTAGGCAGCAGCAACAAGGAATCTACAAGGAAATTACAAACAGCCATAAACCAAATACAAAAATGGACAAGAAAATGGCAAATCCAGATTAATAAATCTAAATCAGTTCATATTAACTTTACCAACAGACGCTTCAAACATATCCCAGTAACAATTAACAATCAGAAGGTACCGTATGCTAATACAGCTAAATACCTTGGCATGACCTTAGATGCTAAGCTTCGATGGAAAGCCCATGTCAAAAAGAAAAGAGAGAAACTGGAACTAAGATACAAAAAAATGTATTGCCTCATAGGAAGGAACTCCTCACTGTCCCTTCATAACAAACTTCTTATATATAAACAAATCCTAAAACCCACTTGGACATATGGTATCCAACTCTGGGGATGCACCAAACAAAGTAACATAGACATTATACAACGATTCCAGAACAAAGTACTCAGGAACATGTCAATGCACCCTGGTACATTAGAAACAAAGACCTCCACAGAGACCAGCAAGTGGATGTTGTGACTAGCAAAATCCAGAGGTTTGCACAAAAGCATGAAGAAAAACTCCACCATCATGAGAATGTTGAGGCCATAGAGCTCCTGGACAACATAGGCATAGTGCACAGACTCCAGAGGAAAAAAACTTTTGAGCTACTTTAAGTGATAGTGCAAAAGCAGAGACAGTGCTAGCACAAGTGTTAGTGTAAAAGCAGAGACAGTGCTAGTGTAAGTGTTAGTGTAAGTGCAGAGGCAGTGCTAGTGTAAGTGTTAGTGTAAGTGCAGAGGCAGTGCTAGTGTAAGTGTTAGTGTAAGTACAGAGGCAGTGCTAGTGTAAGTGTTAATGCACAAGCAGAGACAGTGATAGAATAAGTACCAGTGTAAGTGCAGAAGCAGTGCTAGTGTAAGTGTTAGTGTAAGTGCAGAGGCAGTGCTAGTGTAAGTGTTAATGCACAAGCAGAGACAGTGCTAGAATAAGTACCAGTGTAAGTGCAGAGGCAGTGCTAGTGTAAGTGTTAGTGTAAGTGCAGAGGCAGTGCTAGTGTAAGTGTTAATGCACAAGCAGAGACAGTGCTAGAATAAGTACCAGTGTAAGAGCAGAGACCGTGCTTGTGTATGTATGCAACAAAATGTTTACACATTATTGTAGCAGAAACAGTGAGACACTAATGGGTAAACTCTTAGGTTTAGTGCAAGATTAATTATTTATGTTACAATAAAATTGCTTATTAGTCCCTGTGACTAGATTTTAATGACGTAAAGCTCTGAAAGGCTTTATATAAAAAAAAAATACTGCTCATGTCCCATTAGAACCTAAGGATTCAGACAGCAGTACTCTGTAGCACTAGTATCCATGACACATCACATGTCAGAAGATTACAATCTTATAGTAATGAATGTGACAGCCTAAATCCCACATACCCATATTGTAGCTGATTTACTCGTCATGTATATTAGTTCCTTCATTCCATTTATCTTCAGCTGATTTAGTCCAGCAAATTCAAAATTTAGAGCAACAGCTAGCTCTAACTCTATCTGATAATTAATACTACAGGAAATTATTTTGCTTGTACTGTAGTTCGCTAACCACACTGAAGAATCAATATATTTTCAAACTAATGCATTTAGTGATACACAATACATAATGCACATGAAAACTCCTACATGTTTTCACACCCAGATGCCATCTTCAGGGAGCTATTATGAAAAAGGTGTACAAGCCAACCTGTTAATTTGTGTTTTTGTACATTGCAGTTGGAAGGTGACAACAGTTGATGTTAACACCAGTAAAATTACTTCAGAAGAACTGTGAAAACCTGCATGTCTTAACTGATCATTATAACAGCCTTACAGACAATTTCATAGTGACAGGTTGTAAACCTGGACAGTGACAGCATAATTATAGCAGTTAAAATCAAACATATGTGACAAACAGCAAAATACACCTGCACAACTACTGATGAAATTCAGGGAAGATTCTGTAAGAAAGTCATAAGAAGCCCAAGAAGCACAGCAAATGGGCAGCAGGATGGGAACTTTGTATAGAAAATAGGAGAGGCAAGATGCATTGTAGTATAGCAATATCCTGGGCCAGGATTTTGTCAATGTAACAAGATAAAGAGTTAAAATGTTGTTACTTGTGATTGACAGGAAATCTGAAATGTGAAAGATGAGCAATAGGCCTAAGAGAAGGGGCGTGTTTGAATTGGGTTAGGGTATATTCGGTTAGACAGAGAGGGAAGGTAATTGAAAGATGTATATCAAATAGTAAAAACTAGGTGTAATAATATTGAAAGAAAATCTAGCAGAGACATAGTGAAAGAAATGAAATCTCCGTCCTCACACTGTTATATGAAAACAGAGTGGGAAGAATACTGTATAGAGATTGATGTAATCTGGATGACAGAACTGGGATAGCATGGTTTTGACTAGCAGTTTGGGAACTAAGAGGTATAAGAGGTATAAGAAAAATTAAAATGCCCCCTATGGAAGAAAGAAGAGAATGTGATTCACACATCACTATAATGTAAAGAGACACAGGGATGGAGAGAACAATTTCTGACTGATAAATGGCTATACATACATGAAGAAACAGAACACAAGGAAATAATCAGTTGTTACAAGTTCATAAAAATAAGATTTTTATACAAATTAAAATGTAAGTGGGAAAACAAAGTAAAAAAAGTGCAAGGTTTACAGGAAATGAAGAGGAAATTTTATTACATAGAAAAATTAGATGGTATTACAGCTTGTCAGAACATATTAAATAGTACAGACATACTTCAGTCATTAGTCATAAAAATTAGATGTGTACTGGCAAGAATCTGGTGTTACCAATTACATCCATAACTATGTACGTGAAACCCAAGTAATAAATTTCATTTCATTGTGTATGATATGACATAGAATGAAGCCAAACTGTATGCACGAAATGATACACGACAGTTATATAAATGAAACTGTTCATTCATTGCCAGTAATTCACAAACTTACTCTCAGTTAACATCATGTCAGAGACATGGCCAGCCCTGCTGTGTCCAAACCACTGTGCCCCATCATCAAGAGCTTTTAAAGTTTGCATTTAGAAAGTAATCATGAAGAGATGGTAGACATGTTCTCTTCTATGGTTATTCTGTGATCCAAGAATCAAATTCATCAGGTAACAAAAATGATACATCACTGCAACAGCAGGAATTTGTTGGTATTTAAATGTAAATTGCAGGAACAAGTGATACGTTTAAAAAGTGTCTTACCTTTTCTTGCGTCCTGAGATCCAATTCCTGCTCCCTCTTAGCAAGTTTCATAGTCACTTCCACATTTTCCTTCTCAAGCTCTTCAGCCTTGTTCCTTGCTGCAACCAGTTCTTCCTCCTTTGCCAGGCTAAAAGGCAACAAAGTACAATGAGCAAAGCATAGACATGAAAGGAACACATCAAAATATGTCAGATGCCTAATGTTTACAACAATTAAGAAAATTTTGTGATAACCAGTAGTGAACACAACCATCTCACTAGGGTAAATAAGTAGATCATAAACGTTCACTGCTATATGCTACTACATGATAGCATAGATTTCAGAATTCCCACAGTACTAAGCACTTCAAAATTCTCTTAGTGCTAAGCACTTCTAAGTCACACTGATACATGGGCTTTCTTGTTGGCTGACTTCATAATGAGTTGGGTGTTAAAGATAAAACAGCGTGCAATATCAACTGTAGAATTACAAAAAAAAAGTTAGTGTTGGTGTGAATATTTGTGGGGCCTGGGCCAGGGAAATGAGGGTTGAAACCAAAGGGATAAATGTAAAATTTACTCGGATCATGTAATACTACAGTACCTCACTCAATACTGTTGTTTTTTGGAAACAAATACAAGAATGTATTACAATTAAAGCTGTTCACAATTCAGTTTTCAATTGGTAACAATGATAAATAAGAAAGCACTCCTGTCTGATTATGGACAGTTGGCAAATTTTTATTACAAATTTTAGCATTGAGAACGACTACTCTGCGTAAGCTGCTATAACAGGATTTATTAGCAAAACTGTGGCACTGTCTAAGATAAGAAAACATAAAGTTACTCATAGTCATGAGAGTGTGTAGTGTACTGAAGCACATGTTACAAGAGGCAATAACAGGAATAAAAACAACGTACTGCCATTATGAACATAAACTCACATATGCCTGTGCTGCAGGCACATCTGCTCCCTATGTAGAATTGTGCTATGACCCCAATTCCTCTCATATGCCAGGTTGTAAGCAACCCAGACACAGGCGTCATAAGAGTGCAATCTTGATTCAACTAATGCACTTGTGTTTCTGGGGGACTTTCATAATGGCAATTCTGAGAACCTGACATCATTTGTTGATCAGGCCTTAGCTCCCAGAATTTAAATTAACCAGTGTGGCACAGAATTGCTTTATTCTGGATACGACATGGGGCCATTCAAAAACACAGGGGCAGTTACAGCCACAGCACTGAACCCACTTCACACTATCCAAGGAGAAAGCTCTTGGAATTGTAGATACAGAATAGGCAATGGATTGGAAGGGTACAGGAAAATTCTCCCACTGGCACTCGCCAAGCACAAAAAAGCATAATAACTAAAGGAGTTAAGAAAAAAAAAACCAGTTTTGCATACACAGAATCCACCTCTCTTTTTATAATGTTATTTGTCTCCAAAAAAAAGAACATTATATTCATTTTTGGAATGACACTCTTCCCTCTCAGCAGTTAACATTTTTATAAAGGTCATACTAGTCAGTTATTCCTTAACAAATATGGTAGTGGATAAAATACATTTGTTTCCTTTTCCTGATGTTTAACTCCCAGCATGCACTTCAAGACACTGCTGGATACTTTAATTTGAATAAACAAATTTGCAGCTCACTTTGACAGAAAAGGAAATGTCATTGCTAAAAGTCATAATCTCACTAATATAATTCAAATTTTAAATTCAAGAGAAAGGCTGTTCACCCACTGTTTAAAGATTCAACATAGTTGAATCATAATAGAATGCTGCAAATGTGCACACAGAAGAAAGCTGTAAAAAACCACACACACACACACACACACACACACACACACACACACACACACACACACACACACGCACGCGCACACCCACGCATGCACCCACGCGTGGCGCACGCACGCGCGCACACACACACACACACACACACATAGACCTTAGGTTGGCCTGTCAACTGGTCATGACTATTTTGTGCATGCACATTAAAGTTCTTGGGGAAAATAATTCCTTTTCTATCTTCATCCTTATTCCTCCTTCACTGTTTCTTTTAGCCCATTCAAATTTTTATTTCCTTCTCTCCCGTCCCCATCCCCATCCCTTTTGTCTGTCTCTCACATCTGTACTCCTCTCCCTCTGCCAATCTCCCTCTTCACTACATTGAAGCAGCCCCCTCAACCCCGCCCATTATCGCTTCTTTAATCATTTCCTGTCTTCAACTCTGTCCTCTCTTTTATAGTAGAAAAACTCCACCACCTTTACACCATTCCTCCTTTTCCTGTCGCCCCATCCTTTTCCCTACTCCCAATCCCTCGTATTTGTCTTATTGTCATTTTCTCCTACTTTTTCCGATTCTATCCTTTAAGTTAAAATAGTTCAGGTCAATTGAAAAGTAATGCTGTTTGTTTGTGCAGCATACAGTTTTCCCTCAGATCCATACTTCCCTCAAGTATAAACAAGAATTACAAACATACACAAAACTCACTTTAATGTTCAAAACACTAACTAACCTTCATTTTTCTGTTTACATTTACACAGACAACAGATAAGGAAATGTAATAAATAAAAATTCTACAAATACATCACATGAAACATTGGAAATGGTTTATGACTCCTACTATCATTCCATTATGGCCCACTGATTAGTATTTTTGGGGGAACTCTTCATATAGTGTAAACATCTTTAGGATACAAAAGAACATAATTAGAATTATTATGGACCGCAGAAATAGTGACTCATGCAAAGATTTTACCTCTTCAATAGCAATGTATACTTTCAGTTCTCCTGTTTGTGATCAACAATAAATATCAAAACAAAGTAAAATCAGAGATTCACAGCATAAATACTGGACAAAACTCCAACCTTCATCAACCTTCATCAAATTTAGCAACATATCAACAAAGAATATACTATTTTGGCATCCAGGATCTTTCACAATCTCCTTTCCCATATTCAAAACCTATCTGATAACAATTTAAACCAGCATTAAAAAAAGTTTCTTATATTCTAATTCCCTCCACTCACTTGATGAATTCTTTAACCCTTAACCCGCTAATGTGGAAAATATGGTGAGCTCCTAATAATGCCAGCAGATGGCAGATGGGATTTAATTCAGCGTTTGAAGGGTTAATGTAAATACAGAATGATAGTCAAGGGTTCAGTTTCTTAATTGTTCCTTTTGAACTAATTTACTAATATTATTTAGTTTCGCAATGAACCTTTTCATGCAATAATACACAAACTTCTTCATGCACTTCCTCAGTTTTATATGTTTATATTACATTTTATTTATTTATATCTCTTTGCATTTGGTGTGTATACAGTGGTTTTAGGCTCAGTGTAGTTATGATCAGGCTTAGAATTATGTTCACTAACATCTAACTGAAACATTTTTTTTATACATTATGTTGACTTGTTCTATAAACAAAATGTTTTTTAACCTTCCATGGATTTAGAGAATGTATGATAAAAAATAAATACATAATGTAAGTGCAAAAAAGGGTTATGATCCCCTGCGTAAGTGCTACATTTTGCACGCACAGAGGACATTATTAATTTCAGTGGTTGACGGATGGCATTGTCATTACACCTCAAAACATACATACAAATTTTCAGCGCTATGAGACTTCCCATTGAATTTTCTATAGGTAAAAACCTAAAGAATAATAATATTGCATATTCAGCATACACAATAAACACTTCACGGGGACATCATGCCTGCCAACCATGCAGCCACAGTTCCAACACCACTGCAAAGAATTTTCATGAAAATCTCATACTGGGGGATTTATGTTGAACAATGCTGAGCAATTATAATTTTGTTCACATTAGTGTCCATTGCACCAGCAGGTGCACTGACTACATTGTGTTTCTACCTGCCACACTACATCATAAATGGAGCAAACAGATTCAACACTGTTCAGAACATACTTACAGGTGAACTAGTTCCTTAACATTGATGTTAAGTAGTGAAAGGTCAGGATTATTTCCATTCTCACTTTGCAAGATGATCTGTTGCAAGATGCGATCAAACAACAGCCAATGCTGGGGGTGAGCACCATAATCCACTGTAATACACAAGCACAATGGGATGAATGCAGACAGCAGCCATCGCTCAAGTGTAGCCCAAAAATATCACTGAAATCTCAGCTCAATTCTCTCAGTTAAAATATGCAATACTACAATTTTATTTCAATGTGTGTGAATCTTGGTTGCTTACCCTGAAGGCAGAACGTGAAGTTATAATCCATATATTTTGCAAAACATGTACTTTGTGATACAATACGCATTACACATATTAAAAAACCCTACATGTTTCGGCACCCGGGTACCATTCTCAGGGAGTTACAACAATAAAGCCAACTTGCTAATTTATGTTTGTTCACAGTTATGTGCTTAATTAAAACATTAGCTGTTAAAATAAATGAAATGTATAAAATATAAGAAATTTAGATTGTTAATAATTTAGTGTTTTTTGATAATACATTAATTATAAGTGACCTTGGCAGTTGTCAACCTTTTGTATCAGTTTTATAATATTATACATGAATGTGTAGTCACTTTATTTGTTGGTTCAAAGTTCTTTATATGGTTAGGGTATATAAACATCAGGTTTTACCTCATACGATCTATCTGACTTGGCTGAGATCACGTAGATCATACAAAGTAAAACTGAATGTTTGTATACACTACCCATACAAACAACTCTGAAAAAAATGAATGAAGTGACTGCTCATTAAGGTATAACATCAGACAACTGATACCAAGAGTTGACAGCTACTGCAACAGCTTATAATTAATATTTTATCACAACAATGTAAATTATTAACAATATCAATTTTATACATTTTATACATTTTATCTATTTCAACAACTAATGTTTTAATTAACCTTATAACTATGAACAAAACATAAATTAACAGGATGGCTCCTATACCTTTGTTTCATAGACTCCCTGAATTTGGGACCCAGGTGCCAAAAAACATAGTTTTTCATATGTGTTATGTACGTAGGTTGATTGATAAGAAAGGTCTCCTACTGAGTGGTGTCACTAGTAGTTGGAGGGAAGAAACGTTGGCGCATGCATTCAGTAGTCGATACAGTGCTTAGTTTCAGTTCAATGTTCGAAGCCCTTAAGCAGTAGTGTTCGTTAGTAATGAGTGCCTCAACTGATTTCCGCATAAAGCAGCGAAGGGTGATAGAGTTTTTGACACTAGAAGGTTGTGCGCCAATCGAAATTCACAGACGTGTGAAAGCAGTTTATGGCGATGGTTTTATGGATGTGAAAAATGTCTCCAAATGGGTCCAACATGCCAAAAGTCGTTGTGCAAGTGAGATGAGTGTCTAGGATGAGCACAGATCAGGATGACCCATTCCTGTGACTCGTGACGAGAACCAATGTGGAGTGGTTGCCATGATCCAGGAAAATCGCTGAATTAAGCAGAGAGACATTGCTCTAAAGCTCGGTATTAGTCAAGAAAGTGTGCACCATATCACTGAAACGTTAAACTACAGAAAAGTTTGCAACAGGTGGGACCCAAGACAATTGACTGAACCCATGAAGTTAACACAGGAAAACTTTTCCTCAAGAACTTCTTAATCAATATCATCTCTACGGGGATGATTTCCTCAAGAATATTGCCACTGGAGACAAATCCTGGGTTCATCATTATGACCCAAAAACAAAAGGCAATCCATGGAATATTGCCATCCAGGTTCTCCGAGTGTAAAGAAATTCAAAACTGTTCCATCAGCAAAAAAATCATGCTCACCATCATTTGGGATACAAGGGGCCTGCTTTACATGGAATTTGTGACTAAAGGATTGATGGTGAATTCCGACAGGTATTGTGCAACCTTACGTTCACTCAAGCAACGCATCCACAGAATCAGGCCGGAAAGAAGCGCGTTTCTTTCGCATCACGACAACGCAAGGCCACATTGCGGTGCACAAACTCAGGATGCCATGACAAGCCTGAAATTCACAATGGTTCCACACCCTCCTTACAGCCAAGATTTGGCACCGTCAGACTCCTGGTTGTTCCCAAAATTGGAGGAGATGTTAAAAGGTCAACATTTTTCATCAGATGCCGAAGTTGAGGCAGCTGTGCACAAATGGATCAGCAGCCAACCAGAAACTTTCTTCATGGACAGAATGAACAAATGGATATCGTGACTGAAAAAAAGTGTAGCTGTAAATGGTAACTATGTTGAAAAATAAGTGTACATTGTGTAAGAGAAATAAATTTATTTAATTCTGATATCATTGTTATTATTTTACCTTGTCGGAAACTTATTTCATACAATTGGAGACCTTACTTATCAATCACCCCTCGTATATTGCATCATAAAGAGCATTTGTTGGGAAAAAAAATATTTTGATTGTAGAAGTGTGCATGGTATGAGTAACAAAAAATGAAGTGAAAATATTCTAGTTCTTAGGTTTCACTCTCTGTGCCTAATAATGGGGTTTAGTCACATGTGTTGAAGCCATTTCAATGTTTCATTGTCACTACAGAGTGAATGAGGTCAAGAGGTGTGAAAAGTAAGAAGTCTGGTCTTGCATACATGTTTAACAGCCACCTCCAAAATCACTACCCTATCCACTGTGCAGTATTTGCTGTAATGGAGCATAAGAATATGTACAGCATGGTTTACAACTCCACATTTTCCTGAGAAACTTGTAATAACATTACACTAGACACATTTAAAATTAAAAGTCATGTTTTTTTTTTTACTTTCTACCAGTTATATGCCAGCACTGTGTTTCAGTTAGTCATCAAAGATATCCAAATCATGTAAACCCTTTTTGTGACAGCCTAAGTGAGTGAGATATACACTATAGATCCCACGGAGTTTTTGATGAAATTTAGACACATACAAGAAATGCTGGCAAACAGCACAATACTTAAAACAGTGACAGATACCTCAGCTGATGGAACAGCATGTAAATACAGTGGTAGCCATACTTTTTCCTTGAATTTTAATGAACTGATCTCCCTTCACTCTTCTTACCTGTTGATGTTCCATCTATTAAATTTATGTCACCAGACAAAGTTCTCAGAACAGATACACATGAAATAAAAAGAAAAATATTTTATTTTACTTCAAAGTAATCTCCCTTGCTGCAACATGCTTTTGGCATCTTACTAGAGCTTCAAAATACAGTCACTGTCATTTTTTATGTTGTATTTTGACAGCATTCTGCTGGGTCGGCCACACTTTGTCTGGGTGTAAGGTATGAATACAGTCGAGGTAGGTTTATCATTGGTCTTGGCAGTCGGTGATACTGTTTTCAGGGATTATCATATCTGCTGAGGGCTGTATCCAATATCATTGAAAGTGGTGGTGAGAAATTCCAGTTCTTGGGTGAGGGAATCCTGGTCACAGAGAGCTTTGGTTCTGTGTATAAGAGAAGCCAGGACTGACTGTTTTTTTGGTGTAGGTAGAGATTGGTATGGGTGGGCTTCTGATAGACTCTGTGGCCTAAGGAGCTGTCCGTTTTTCTGTAGATGTCAATGTGCAGGAATGGAAGGTGGCCTTCTTCTTTTTCTTTTTCTTTTTCTTCTTCTTCTTCCTCTTCTTCCATTGTGAACTGTATCTTGTTGTGGAGTCACTGAGGTGATTCAGAAATTCTGTCAGTGTTTCTTTGCCATGGGACCAGATTACGAAAATGTCGTCTACATATCTGAACGAGCATACAGGTTTGTATGTTGTTTATTCTAGTGCTAATACATTCTTTTCACTAATCCCTAGTAATCATAACATGAATCAACAAAACTGGCTACAAATGCTTCGTGCACCAATCTACGCTTGCAAAATAGCATCAAACATGGGACTTCATTGTTTGCCCATGTGATCATATATTATATTAAATCCCCATGTTGCTTATGCATATACTACTTTCCCACAAAGTTGCTTATGAAAATATTGTATGAAGAAAGAAATCAACTTACGTGGTAACAGCAAACAGTGTTGAAGCAGAGACAGAAGGTGTGTGTATGCAGCAGTGTGGCTAAGCTTCCGCCTCAGCAGGTCAAACATGGATGTTGCACTCTTTGTATCCACATGTTCCTGTAACATATTACATCAGTCACTGGAGATGATAATGGAGATGACATGATGTGGATCAAAACTGAAAAAAAAGGGATACTTTGAAATGAAGACTTAGTGGTTTCTGAACCCACTAACAGAAAACGTAACTTGTAGCCCAAAGAGGGTCTAAACACATTTAAGTCTCGCTGAACCTTATCCAAGCAGCTCTACCCTTTGACAGAATTTAAAACAGAACTCCAGTGTCAAGAAATGTGTCACCTGAAGTAGACCTCAAGAGTTTAGATACTTACACAGCTTCACACAAACAGCAAAAATGAGCAATTAACTATAAGTGATACAGTCTACCCACTGCAAATTTTCCAATCCTACAGACCCTTCACTCTTATAACATCCATTTAACCCGTTAAACGCCAAATTAAATCCCATCTGCCGTTTGCTGGCAATATTAGGAGCTCACCGTATTCTCCACGTTAGCAGGATAAGGGTTAATATAACCATCCATTATTAATTGTACATTAAAGTGAAGCATGCAGCACATAGCCAGGTAAACATGCTGGCCATGTGGTCCCCATTAGATGTTAATCTATTACTGACATGAAGCAAAGTCCCTTACTGTGGCCCACTGTTCCAGTACTGAGCAATGGTGGAATAAAAATTGGCAGGGGAAACTGTATTTTGAGAAATTTCATCACATGCCATGGGGCACATTCATTCATTCATTCATTTATTCATGTTCAAGCGATCTACAATAGGCACCAATAGGCCATGAGATATAGAACAGGTCAATTTTAGATATATAATTATAAAATACAGTACAATGTCTGTCA
>Ga0123354_10002335_pt1 | contig 24877 bp, 16 predicted proteins | sample TergutLab28metaG_2_FD_97872 | JGI IMG/M metagenome (GOLD analysis project Ga0123354, IMG submission 97872) | Labiotermes labralis P4 segment gut microbial communities from Petit-Saut dam, French Guiana - Lab288 P4 | ecosystem: Host-associated > Arthropoda: Insects > Digestive system > Gut ...
ATTGTTGTGACCAATAGTCTTTCACAGAAGGTAAATGAATAACTCCCATGTTGATAATCAACCCCAAAAATGCCAACATCTCTTCTTCCACAACATCATACCATTCATGCCATATTGAGAAACGAAAAACAGTCTTATTGGCAATTTTTTCTTTGGCATAGGCATTTGTCTTGGCAGTGATTTTCTTTATAATTTCTGAGGTAAAAAACAACCTAAAAACCGAAGTGGGGTCACACAGTGTACTGGAACTTGTAGGCCATTGGTATTTGCCCCAATGAATGATTTAGCCTGGGGGGATCAATGTCTTTTAGTGTCACATTTTTGTAGCTATTCCTTGCTTGTGCAGTACCACTGACATCCAAATTCGCATCATCATGTTCACAATCAGCACAATTACTTTCCATTTCTTCTCCATTGCCATCATCGCCTCCAGCACAAACACTTCCACCACCAACGGCAGCATTTGTTTTACTGTCACTTTTTATCACGTCTCTCTGTCCTTTCCACACCAATTTCCTCTTCAGAATCTTCTGAGTCCACTGATAATGTTCTGTCACTAATTCTTGCTTTCTTACATGATGGTTCAGCCCGATATACCTGGCTTACACCATTATCTTCCTTGCTTGATAGATCACGAAATTCTTCATCCAAATCACATAAATAATCTTCATCATCGCCATTGTGTTCCAATTCTATCCTTATAGCATCTTCATCCATTGGCAATTTATTATATTTACCGTCGAAAGAACCGCAATGTATGACGCTAAAAACACTTCCGCTGCCCACACGCAAACAGCTGCACAAAACCAGCTGATAATGGCAGCGAAGGTCACATATGACGTTCTCTTTATTACGAAATTATAAACTGGCATCAGCCTGACACCTTCATTTGTCTAAGGAAAAGATCAACTCAACCTCCAAGGAGTTCATAAAACACATAATAGATGGCATGAGCTTCTTGAAAATGACAGAAAGCATTGCAATATAATGTGTCGAGCTGAGCTCAACGTTGGACCTCCTGCAAGGGAACGCACTGTCGAGCATAACTCGACGTTGGACCCCAAAGGGTTAATATCCATTACCACTCAAGGATCAGTTAAAATATTTCTTGAGCAATTTATTCACCTTACAAACTCAAACTCTTGAATCACTGTTTAGATGACCCTACCTACAACAAAGACTGATGTTGGAGGGAGAAACGTATGATCAGATTTCCTTGCAGAGACATGAAAGAATCACAAATTAACACTGTCAACCAGTGCCTTTCCTCAGGGGTACATGAATCCTGGATACCAGGTCATCTTTTGTAAGGTGGTGCCTAATATTTTTGGGTCCTCATTATGCAACTTGCTTCACATCACATGTAGAATTTCGAGGTCATTCCTATACTTTTAGAAAATTTGTGAACCCTGCTTCTGAATGTAAGTTCTATGATTCAGACTGCTTTTAACCACAATTAGAAATATATTACATGGCAGGTTAAAAAAAATGGACATTTTAGGAAAAGACATTACAGTATGGCGAACTAAAACCACCAATGGAACATGGCACAATACTTATCTGTGAAAAGCAGCCAGTCAAATGGACAAGGTGCCATGAATCAGAGTGGCCACCACATTACAAGTAAACATGCCTCAGCCATCAAGGGACATGAACCCTGGGACATTTACTCTACGTATGTAGTATACAGTACAAAGCAGCAGACACATAACAGAAGAGAATTGCATTTGCACTCACCTGCACACCATGCACACTGATGTTTCTATCAACTGTGAAGGTAACAGAGCAGTCCAGAATGCTGGTGTTCAGGCAGTGTGCCTGCGGAAGAATTTTGCGCACACAATATAACTTAATGTCCCCATAAGATGAAGATGCCGGGGCTGTGGGGGCTGTGGGTCGGCGAGATTCAACACTGTTTGAAAAGCCCTCGGGTAAAGGGATCTTGCATGACGCAGACGTAGATGAGATATTCAGCAGAACTGCAAAACTCTCATCCTGGGAGAGAAGTGGAGACAGTGCTGGGCCTTCTGCAAACTGTGATGGCGTTAGTGTCAGGAATCGGATCTTGCTTATGGCTGGTCCAAGGACAGAGCGCAGTGACTTGCCATCTTCTGGTGGGAGGCCTGATATAATACAGTTCACCAAAAGTTAATGCAGTATGGGAAGACATCATACAAACTCATACATTATTTGGCTTCAGACATGCATGAATGACCACCTACCGAGGCTGTCATCCATCTGCTGTAATAGTACCCCTTCATTCTACATTGAGCAAATTCTGTAGTTCCATATTTTAAAAATATAACCTCTTAGCTAACCTAAACTTGGTCCATGTGTCCATGGCATTGTGGCAACTGCAAATGTGCTGCATTTAAAAAAGAACTGTACAAACTATAATTCAAAGGTGACTACACTTTCAGGTATCATGAGCACTTTATTATAGCAGGATAACAACCAGCAAAGGACAGTTATATATACATAATACAGTACCTGCAATTACATAACAGCTTCAAGACTTATTTCAGTGATGCTGTAGAAAGAAGTCACAATTATTGACCCAAAATGAATAATGATGGTGTATGCAATCCTTGACATTTCACTGCTATCAAATTCAATTTTGCTGCATGTACAGAGACATACCTTTACGAATGCATTCACGGGTTGCCCAGCGTTGAGCTGCACTGAATAATTCCAACTCTGAACTGATTGTCAAATCATCTTGTTCCAAGATAGCAGTAAGTGTTGACAACTCCACTTCTTCGAAGCTTGGGTCCTGCAGTACGGCTTCTGTCTTCGAACAGATAATCTTAAACACAACAAAATATTAACTGTGTTTCATATCTGCCATAAAACAGCATGAAAAGAGTATTTGGTAATTAATTTAAAACTGCTTTCTAACTCTGTGCAGAAGAGACCTACAGAAGTTAACAGTTGCCTGGATGGTATAAAAATTATTCACATTTTATCAACATCATGTTCTCTAAGGTTTACCACCTGATCCTATCCTGAAACACATGTATCAATTCCATGTTCTCACAGCCTTACTTCTCTAAACTAAGTTTTAATATTAACATCCCATCTACGACATTGCCGTCCATGTGGAGTCTTCCCTTTCAGTTTTATGAACAAAATGTATGTATGACTCATGTCCTACGTGCATGCTGATCCCCTGCCCACATAATGTTTTCCTTGATGTGACCATGCTAGTACTTGGTCAGGAATACACATCATGAAGTTTCTCATTACACATTTTTCTCCAATCCCTGTTAGTTCCTTGCTCTTAGGTACAAATTTTCTCAAACACACTTATGTTCTTTGCTTAAATCTTGTTTTCACTTATCTCCCTTATTCCAAGTGAAATGCATCTAGTTCAAATCCTCCCAAGCCCATTGGATTTTCTAATCCCAGTCATGCAGTAGCTGATTTCATTGTGATCACACACAAAGCCTGTATACATGGAAGTATTACATTATTTTAAAAAAAATTATGTATGAACATTCAAATTTGTCTTGTTACTGCTGAATCTTTCACTTGTTCCCAAGCAAGGCTGGGCAGTGTTGTCAGTTTTTTTTTATGACATGATAGAAGTTAGCTGTGCAAATTAAACATCATCTGTAATACTTTCAAAGCCATTGATGCTTTCCCTTAAAATAACAATTCTGTTTGTGCAAGGAACTGACAGGTAAAAAGTGTTGCTGCTGACATGAAGAAACTATTCATGCTTACTTGCAAGCATTTATCCATAAGCACAGGTTCTTCAAACAGCTTTGCAAATTCATATGCTCTACAGGCATTTTTTGGAAATAAATCCTGCCACAAGTAATTGGTGCATTCTCCCACCAAATGTGGCAACATGTACTTCTTTGCAACATAGCATAATTCACATGCCTGATCAAAAGACTGCAGGTTGATTGTGTCTGTGTAAATGTACCTGAAATCAAATTAACTGACTGAGAATGCTTCAGTAGTCAGCAATGTTCATACAGGAAGTGGATGAACTGTACTGAATAAGGACTTCATGTAGTTTTAATGCATTCTATGCATGAAATGCAGCAAATGAATGTGTTACACAGATATCATTTCTAGAAGTATTTTAACATATTTATATTAAATATGGCATTGGGACGTACACTACAAGGTGGTTGAGTTTTATTTTATGCCTTAGTGGTACAATATAAGACATATGTTACAAAATGATCATGTAACACTTCATAATTTTTCCCCAGAAGGGCTCATTACAACACAACTGGTATATTACATGACATGCATATGTATTACACACCCCTGTAATAAACATTCTGTTCCTCTTACTGAAAGCCCTTAGAAAATTCATGTGAATGTTGACATTCAGTTGGGGATCTCTTCTATATAAACAGTATCTACAGGAACAATAATAATAAAAAAAATTTTAAAAATAAAATAAACTCACTTTTACACTGTTAGAGTACTTGCACAACATAAGATAATTCAAGTGGTTTCAGTTTTCTCTAACTGGTCTTTCTCTTTCAGTGCTGGCAAGTAAAGTAACATTTCCTCACAACAAATTATAGACTGTTGATAAAATTAATACACAAAATACAAATACTTGTCTCATGGCAAACACTCTTAAATATGCTCCATTTTGGAGATAAGCATGTAATGTCAAAAAAATCACCAGACAAATTGCAGATATTAACTCACACACTAAACAAATTAACAGGCAAATGTGGAATGGGAACAAGGCTGATGTGTCCAAGTATGTGGATGCTCACTTTTATTCACAAAAGACATAACACTCTGACTGCATGATGATAATGACAACCATGGCGAGATGCTACTTGTTCTTAATTACATATCAGAGCAGTGCTACCAAGTATCAGCAACACTCATGTATCTTCCCCAATTCATTTGTGTAATTTGCAAGAAGCCTCGTACAATCAGCACATTGCATGACTTTGCCTTCTACTTCAAATCTAGGAAAACCATGTTTCATGTGAAATTCACCTTGCATATACGGGTGGAAGAATATCTTTTTATGAAATTGCAATCCAGTAAAAAGTGCAAGAAAACCAGGACACCAGTACTAGAGGTGAACATCATGCCTGACAAATGACTTATCCAACTGCATGATGTAACTTATTAATTGCAATAAAACCTTCTGTGAAGACTTAGTTAATATCCAACACTGGAGGAACTACCTCTTTTCATTATGAAGTTAACGCAGCGAGTGCCACACCTGCCTCTTCTTTAGGTACGTATCTCATAACATAGTGCCTTTTGAGCACAGACCAATGAGGGAGAAGTACATGCAGCCAAGCAGTCAGTCAACTAATAGTCTGTGTTTCCTAACCTGAGTGTCCATAATGCTGCCTGTTACAGACCCACCTTTCTACTGTGTTACATCAGTGGGTGTTGGCATGAAGTGTGAACCCCACATCCCTGTCAACATTGTAAGGTTGTGACCAAATACTTATGGCATATAAACAGTATTATGATGTTCTTTTAAGTTTAGAATAAAGTCCTGCCTCTGTCCCCACTCCCACTCTTTTTTTGGGGGGGGGTTGGAGGGACTCTGTCCGTTGTCAGCTTAAAAATAAAACACAATGTTTCAAAAGCTGGCTCTGCTCCTGTTTTCAGTTGCATGTTGTCATTTTAATTGTAAAGTGACAGACAAAGTCCAACAACAGGAGAATGCTCTGGAATATAATACATAATCATCAAAGCTCTACACTACCAACTTGTCCAACTGGAGTTGCTTGCGTACAACATACATGTTCCTTACACCATGTCATCTCAATGGTGCATTCACACGGGACTGCACTGTATAGCTGGAACCTTGAGGACAAGGTCACCCTTCCCTAATTTCAGCATGTGCACATTTTTAACATACATGAGTGGTTCACATACCTCAATTTGCAACAAATACCTAAACAGTGCCAAGTCTAGCACATATCAGGAATTACTCAGTTATACTACTAATGTTACCAGCCACAAGAGCTCCATATTTCTCCTCTGACAGGTTGATTTTGTACACAATAGGAAGTAACAACAGACCAGAGACAACTGCAGTTTCAAGTTCTGTGCACTTCACCTTCACTTTACTTTACTTTACTTTACTTTACAGTATTTATATCAATGAGGATTAGACATGCAGGACATTTGCATGAATACGTGAAAAAAGAAATACATGTAAAAATGACTAAAGGAAAATGGGAGTATAGCATTAAATTGGGTCTTAGACTTACAGACTGAAGACGCAAAAATGGATAGTGAAAATTACATCAAATGCTTGCAATAACCAACAGTTCACCTCACCAGTGCCAAAAGCCTGGCACCAGTGTGTGATGGTGAGTGTGAGGATTATCCCATAACTGCAAAGACTACATCATCAGGTTTTGAATGCACTGATCTCAAGGCCTCAAATTTGGCACTGATTGTAAATGTTGACTTTGAGAATGGCTGCATCTGGCAACAAAATTCAACTGTAAATCACATCAGTTTTAAAAATTCAACTTTCTGGTCCTGAAGGAATTATATTAGATACAACACTATTGAACACGGAACTCACCAAGGAAGAGCTGCTGGCAAATCAAAGAACATTTTCAGACTTTTTTTTTTATATGCCTGCTGCCCAATGCATTAATTACACTCATAGAATTGGTCTCCATATAGTGGTGGGAAAAAAAAAACCATGCCCTTCTTCGGAAATGAACCCAATTTCTCCAGCCCTTAAATGGTTACTGTACTGACTGAGCTATCCCAGCATATTGAAAGATTGCACTTTATAATCAGGGGTATAAATTATTAATGGGCTTCAGACTCAACATACGTTACCCTAGCAAGAATATCTAATGCTATGTTATTCTGTAATATGTGCTTCAGACTCAACATACGTTACCCTAGCAAGAATATCTAATGCTATGTTATTCTGTAATATGTGACAATGTTAAAAGTAATAAATGTTCCTTGATAATGAAATATTAGAATGGGTGAATGGGTCATGTAAATGAAACCCTGTGTACTAGAAAAGCATGTAAAGGGTACAATGTTGTAACTGTGCTTAAATAAGTTCAACATGAAGATGTATGGGCAAGTGGAAGTATAACCCCCAGTATTCTTAATGTCAGCTTGATGCAATGGCTGCTTTACTGCCAGAAAAAGGGCCTTTGGTGCTTATCAGCAGGAGGCTGGGTGGGCCCTAGAACCAGTGTGGATGCAGAGAAAGATGACAGATCTCTTTGTCACTGCCACAAATCAAATCCTGGGCATCTAGCCCATAGCCCAGTCACTCAATGAGCTCTATCACAAAAAAACTTAGTAGTCTAAGTAACTGGTGCTGTAGCCAAGACTGAAATCACATACATACTTCTTATTGTTAAGCTGATTTCAGTACTGAAACGTACCTCACACTGGGAATTACTTATCACTGAAGTGTATGGTGAGAGTACACATTAGATCCATGAACATTAATTCTTATGGGAAAAATTCCCTCGCTCAGTGCTGTTTCACTTGGTGCTCTGTTTTTCTGGAACCAATTAAGACAGCTAAGTCAGAAATGCCTGTACTTAATGAGTACAAGTCAAACACATTACCACTTGAGCAACCCTGCTCAGCTGTCACAAGGAGACTTTTTATAAGGAAAGGAAGGGACCACAAGGTGTCAGAACTTGCAAAGATTTTATGTTGATGTCACTGACCCTGTCTTAATCACTTTAGGTTCTACACTTACATCGTCATACAATATAAAAGTACTTCCCTTAATATCTTTAAAATGTTTAAAAAGAAAACAAAGGATAAAAAAGTCATACTCCAGTAACGCCTTGAAAGCTTCAGGCTGCACATCCAAAATAGGAATGGGGTCACTCTTTTCTGCCATTCCACCAAAAAACATTGCTTCAAAAACTGGACTTGACATTGCCAAGAACAGCTTGTGAGCCCCAAACTCCTGAAACATAACACATACATGTCAGTACAGTAAAGATCCATTTTAGTGATTGGCCTGAAATGTGATATCACATGTATCCTTTACAATGCATTATTCTGGGCCCCCAAAATGTAATTTGCTGTTCAGTGGTGTCACCAGAATGTGAATCTGCAAATCAGTAAGGAAAAACTTAAAATGTTGTAAAACATCACTGGTCCACAGGTGCATAATGTGTCCACGTATAATTAAGAACCAGGCCAAGAAGATGTTTGGGGGAGTGAAGATATAGTTCCATGTGTCAACTCAGCATGAGATGAAGGTCAGTGGTCAGCTTCAGACTGAAGACTGCTTTACGCCTGGGGAAAGAGCCCTCAGTACCCACTAAATAGGTGATTGGATGGCCACATCTAATTTGGGTGCTGTGTAGAGGAGAAAAACTCTCCCTGCTGGGAATCACATCTGAATTCCCTGGATGTATAGCCCATAACCTAGTCTCCATACCCATAGAGATAACCCAGCAATTATTACTACAAAAAATCCTTAATTTACAGATGCAAAAAAAGCTCCATCCTGTGTATATATCAGTAGCTATTATTTGCCCCTAAATCTTTATAACAAAGTACAGTGTATTTTAAATACTCTACCTGTGAAAGTATGTTAAAGTCTGATTTGAGAACTCTATATATAAAATGTTAATAGCTCAACAAATCTTTCCTGTCTCCATAGTACATGATTTTCTGAACAGCCAACTGCTATTCAGAAGATCAAACAATTCTCTGCTTCTGTGGAGTCCATGATCACAGTATTCACAAAAACTCATCAACAGACCTCATGTAGTAAGGCAGCCTGACTTCAAATCAAGGAATGTCACCCCAGATGAAAGCAGAATAATTGAGTAACATTACTTGTAGTGAATATTTCCAAGAAGGAAGCTGTTACAGGCAGCTTTGTAGAAATCGAGGTATTAGAATTTATACTCAGCGCTGTCAAAAAAAAAATGGATATAGGCGTAGACAACAGGACGAGTCTTTTGTGCATTGTTGGCAAGCAGTTCAGTGCAAATACTGTGAGCACTTGGTGCTTTGATTCAAGACAAGGGTCAAATTCCTGCCTTGCTTATGAATTTCACAAGTTACAAATTTTGTACTTGTGAACTGTAGCACATATGTTTGTGATTGCACCAATACATGAAATACACGTTTATGAGTTTGGAGCCTGAAGTTTTACAAGCTTCAAGAATATCGATAACGCAATATTCCTTGAATGGAGTCCAACTCTATGACCAACCTTTAGATGGCAGCGTCACTATCCAAAGCTACCATTTCTGATGCCCGATGGAAGTTGGACGTGAGTGGTCACTAGAATGGAAGTGCAGTTACACATCCTAAACCAGTCTGCACCACCACACATAATTTTCTAAGACTGTCTTAAAAGTTTTTCATGTCTGTGCATTACATGAACAATTCACACAATTTGTCACAACTCTGACATTTATAGATCTACCTTGATCACCTTCTGGAAGTTACTGAATATTAATAAAGCCTATATAAAAACATATTCTCTTAACTATGCCTAAAGTTTACATGTGATGACTTTGAGGTTTTTCCACCAAAGTTTTAATAGCTAATTTTAGCTTTCAAGGAGATTCACTGTTAATGTCAATCCTGTGGCAGGAGTGCACACTGCTGACATTTTAGAGAAATTTGGAGGAACTTGCTCCAACCCTGCTCACAGCTGCAGTTAGTACAGAGAGAAAATTTAGGGCCCACAAGAGGTGAGAGAAAAGAGCTAGTGGTCAGTCTGGGCCAATAGCAACAGTGAATGCAGAATGTGACAAACTGCCCTTTTCAAGGAAGAGACTTAGAGGGAAAAAATGTATCTCCTGTGGTCACCTACCCAGGTGCTCACCACATACAATGTTCCTCAACTAACCCAACTTCTGAGCAACAGTGACCACTTCGGTGGGTAATGACATACGAACTCAGCTTCGTTGTACAATGTCTTAGGATCCTGAAAAGGGCCACTTGTCGCATTCCCTGTTTACCTACCTTGTTGACCTGTACTGCATACTAGCTCCCATCTCATCCTAATTGGGTCCAAGAGACCACTGCTTATGTAATCAAAACATTTTCTCTCCATATCTACTTTGACCATTAACACAAAGACAGCAACTGCCCTGAAATGCTGGCAAAAGAGGCCATTGTCACGTCGTTCAAAACCCTATAACAGGATCAACATTTTAACATCTTTCATGTGTGTTACATGTTCCACTGATGTCACTCTAATTTACCTCATCAATAAACCAGTAAAAATTATGTACTTTCTCCATTCCCAAATTTACTTTATCTTTCTTAGATCCAAATATTGTTCGCAGAACTTCATTCTAAAATATCTTTAAACCCTGTCCTTCCCTCATAACTTTGCAGACATCTTCCATCCATGTTCCATTCTCAGTGGTACAAAGTGTTGCACATGCATAAAACATGTACAGTTGCAGTGTTATACATTCTAATTTCTTAACCTTCTGATAGGACTTATAAAGATACAAGATCCTGAAATGAAAGAAAGCATTTCCTGAATTTAACCCCCTCTTTAATTTCATGAAACATACCACTGTCCCCTTCCATACAGAAAAATGGTTTATAGTGTCCAATTTGGCTGTTACAATATTTTTAAACTTAGGGTCTTCCTCTCTAGACTTGTAATATCTACCTGCACTGTTGCTGTATTCCAGACTTCCTCACATAATAATGCACAGCACCCATAACTTCCATTATAATAGAATTTGAACTGTGTAAATCACAACTGAAGAAGGCTAGATCATGACTGCACAGTATTTGTTGCATTAGGTCACACTATTTCAGTTTGTATGTTTGTTACATCAGAATGCAGTTACTGCCATGTGGGCTAAATGAATGTGTGAGAAACATTCATCCTACTGGTAAATGGAAGGACTGATCATCCACAGCCTACTGCATTAATACCTTGTAAATATTCCCAGAGCATTAGGTGCTAAATCTGTTGTTAGATCTAGAATCTGCTGATCATGTTCAACAAAGATGTGTTGGTTTAAACACATTCCTTTCTTCGATATCGGACAATAAAAATGATCACTGTAATATACTAAATACTTCACAGATATGACAGGGGTGCACAGATTTTCCACAAATCTAGGAACCACTTCCAAATTACAGGTTCCAGAAGAGTGACATAAAGCAAGTTTCATACTGAGGACCCACAATTCTGGAGTAACCTGCAAACCTCACTGTTATCTGATTCCTTCTGCTCAATGTGTGTGAAATTATACAATTTTTTTATGGGGGGGAATGCAACAGTTATGCTGAGGATGTTAGGTGTCACCATATAAAACTAGTCACCTGGTACTTGAATGGTATATGAATTCCTTGTAGTGCAAATGGGACATTCTCAACAGTTACTCACCACATGAAAATTCATTAATAATTGAACTTCACATTAACTTACGAGCAATAATTACATATATCATGTCCAGAAGATAAAGCACACACACATACACATACAGATACAAGTAATGATACATATGTAGACTCTACATATTTATTCATTCAATCACTTTAAAATTATAACACTAAACAGAATACACAGTATAAAAAAAAATGAATAACACATGTAAAAAATGATGTGGCACTATCAAAAACGAGAAGCCACAACTCACTCAAAAGTATAAGATTCTAACGTTGTATGTGACTGGCACTGTCAGAGGCTTGTGTTACTACAAAAATTAATTAATGCCTTCTTCATGAAACCAGAGTCATTTATAATGTACAGATGATTACCATGAACACAACTCATTAAAACCAAACATTCTGAACACAAGACAAAATGAAAGAATACTGTTAACAAATAAATTCACATTTCTCTCTTGTGTGTACCTGCTGATAAGGTTCAGTCCCAACAATAAATCTGCAATCACTCCACTGGGCTGTTTGTAGCAGATACTGACCTCGTTCACTGATTTTCTGCTTGTTTATTTGCCAGTCACATGGTGAACTCATCTGAACACAGAGAAATCATACGCATGAGCTACAACAAAGCCATGAATTGCAGCACTTCCCTACTTGTGAGTGAAAAATAAAACACCCTACTTATGTATAATGAACAATGATGTCCATATATCAGATTAGGCAGTGTCCAGTGACTGAATCATTTGTGAATAATGCACTGGGAAGAACGCTAGAAGTGGTCATCATGACAAAACTGGATGGACTAACCTGGTGTTTGACAGACTAAAGAAAACATCAAAGAACCAAAGTCCAGGTAATCAGTTTCCATATAGGATTTGAACCCAGGGCCTCCTATGAAGAACAGCTACCACTTGACCTTAACACCTGCTCACTCATCTACAACTAAATCTAAAGAAACATATACTTGCAAATTGGACAGCTGTTTGTTGTGAGCATAAGCTTTATATGTGACAGGGGGCAAGTAATGTGAACAATTACGTTCCCGAAAACATGCAAGTATTAAAGAGAACTACTTTGAATTCCTATATTGACATTAACAAATTTAACCGAAATCCAAGGCCCAATGGTAATAAACACAAATTCACCGGGTTATAGGTACGGTAACAGACATTATGGACATATGTAAATGCTGCTTTTGTAACCTCTCTTTTAGGGATGCGTACGACCTTGGTAAGGCGCTACGGGGCACTAGCATTTACTGGTGCCTCGGGAGTATTTATACAAGCATTACATTTTCGTTTATGCGTTCCCACCACATTCAGTCTCAAATATTTCCACTATTTCAATTTCATCATACTTGGGATTAGCACTAATCGCTACTGACAAACGTGACCACAAAAACCACCACACAAAGAATATACTTCGCCGATAAATCTTCACACCGTGTAACTCACAGATTACTACGGTACAACCACTGATTACTACATGTGGGTTAGTGAGGTGGGGGATGCAACCTACACTAGTTGATCTGTGGATGCAACTACCACATGGCAACCTTTGTTATTTCGTTCTTGCCATTGTCCTTGTTAGGCTTATGCGACAAGGTCTTCTTGTTGCACGACTATAACAATAATAATGTGTGACATCAGGTCCAATATAATTAATTTATTTTATCGTAATACAAATGCAGTTCAATATTAAATGCGGCATAACTATCTTCTGCAACAATTCAGACACACAACTGGCCATTCATACGGCTAATAGCAATGTTCATCGCCAGATAAGTCTTGCCGAAAAAAATGTGTTTCATACATACTGGCCGCCTGGACCGACAGAAAATTTCTTCTTATCGGTATATTCAAGATTCCTGTTCACGTTTTATCATATCAATATGAGATATTTCGTATTCACAATCTTTATTACTATATCAACACCACAGTACATTTAAGTTGGTAGTCCCGGTGGTCGTTCTGCGAAACTCTTGCCTAACGAGATTTGATGTCCTCACAGCGTTGCTGCTAAGGTTACTGTCTGTGATGTTACAACACTTTGATTGGTGTGATAGTTACTAACGTTTTCCTTGACAGTGAGGATAAAGGCACTACAATCATACGAAACGTCGGCAACTGCCTACCAATCGACCCAACGTAACATCCCAGAAAATTGCCATCTGTGTGATGTGTCTATTGTATTGGTCATGTGAAGATTCCAAGGTATATAAGTTGTCCAAGAGAAATACTTCCTTCACATCCAGCTCCGTATACTCAGCTACCCGCAGGTTAAGAGTGAAAGCTCGTAGGCTGCAGGAAACCGACACAGGCTATCGAAACAACATGGCCCAGCAACATCACTCCCAAATGTTGGCTGCAAGAAAAGACCCATCTCCTCAGCTGGTATTAACTCAGAAGAAGAAGAATGATGTCCCTACCAGTCTCATCTCCTACCAATAGTTACAGCCACCGTTATGGAACCAATTTCCATGGCGGACTACGGGAGCCGGAGTTCCTATAGCTGTTCGCAAGATCATGCTTTCCTACCTCACGGCCCAACGACTCCGCTACTTTTCTGTCTGTCCACTATCTGATAAACCGCTAAAGATCATCTACCTCTAAACATACCAAACGAAAAATCACAGTCCATCTCTCACATTCGTCTGCAACATTCACATAAAGGTGGAGCAATTTCTGACTAGGCGATGGCACTCGTGGAATCAAATCCCGGTAGCGTCAACGTTGTGGAAAACCTTGCAAATCAATACGACAAGACTGAAGATAGCAGCAACAGAGAGTGGACAATTTAACATCATCATGAAAGCTATTTACGACCTTGTCATGAACACACGAAGGATTGGCTCCACTGGATGTGCAGCTGAATTTATCACCATCTCTACGTGGTAGATCTCTCTTCTCCACTGAACAAAAGCAACCAGAAAAGAGCAGCAAACGTCTGCGCTAAGGAACAATATCTTGGGCTGGACTTCAAAAACTCCACGGGCCAGCTAAGGACTGGCCGAAATGAAATTCATCATTGTTATGACTCCCAATTATTTTCCACATAATGGACCATATCATAGTTAAATCTTCGGCCCCAGTAGACAAATTCACAGATTGAGAATGACATTTAAAGCGGCAGTTAACTGGATTTTTACAATACGAAACACTATAACAATTTCACATGAAGTATTATGAATTATTTTTTAACATCGGAAATTCATCAGTAGAGTGACAAGACTGGATACTAAGCTCTTCTTAATGTTTTTTTTTGTAATTTTTTCCTTTTCATATCTAAGACTTGTCAGACTCAATAGCTAATTATAGAAAATTCTGAGGCATTTTTCCGAAAACGTGGAAGTTGGCACTTTGTCTCTGTTCGTTGTATTAACAATACGTACAGGTGAATACGTTTGAAGATTTTCTTGATTATTTACAACGAAATTTGTTAACGAAAGTATATATTGGCATGGAGCAGGTAGAATATCTAACCCTTAAACAGACTTCTACAAGAATTTTTAGGTTTTGAGAATTGCGCTATGCTGCGTTATTGAAGAACGCAGTTCTCTACTTCGCGTGGAAAGCCTGGTAATCAGTGCAGGTTAGGAGCCGATATGTCGCATTCATATTCCGTGGTCACTGCCTTCTCTATATTGCCACATTGTATGTTACGCCTGTTAACCCTAGGAAGCCATCATGTTTAACAAGAAAAGCGGTTATGAGTGTGAAAAACATGTTAGAGCATGAGATTACGATAACATAGTTTGTTACTCCCACTTCAGTAAGAGATGTGAAGGTAAGATCGAGATAAATGGGAACAGTTTGTTCTTGACAGTGGGAAGTATTTGGTGCCTAAGCGATGTGATAGTAATGTGTGTGTGTATGTGATGGTTTCCGCATTAAAGATCCAATACAAAGACCTGTCACCGATGTGCAGTTACGTATATTTCCGTCGCTTAATAATGGAATCAAGGAAATGATGTCTTCATCTTGTATTGATTTTGTTGATGATATAGTGTTATGGATTATTAGCCTCCGCCGATGATCGCCTTTTTTGTATGATTGCCCCCATCTAGCATATTGATCTTGGATTTGCCATGCTGTCTAATAATATGTATACAGAATTTGTGTTGGAAATAAAAAACTGAAAGTTTTGTTATTTTATATTGTACAGGAAAATGGGGAAACAACGAACGTAACGGCTGTGAAAGTATAGACACCATAATGCATTACTAGGTTAACCCTGGAATTTAGGATTTGGCAAGGTGTCATATTTTATTATTAACTTCCATATAATAGGTTGTGAGTTATTATACGAAGAACAGGTAAGTTACTGAAATTAAGTTCTGTCATTCAGAATATGTGGATTTATTGTATTTATTTGATTTTAGGCCTGTAACTGTTTTGTACACAAGTGTGTCTCTGAAACATAGTTATGGTGTTTGGACTTGTACTTGGAATGTTTTCAGAGTAATCTAAGATCATGAATTTCTGATTATCTTAAGCCACAAGATCACAGTGTTAATTATATCCCTTTTGCCAACAGCATGTGTTCTGGAATATGTTAGCCATTTATTGGTGGAGTAATGTTTTACTGAGTTTTATATAATCTGCTGTGAAAAATGGATGGTATCAAGGATGAAGATCGCAAACGTCGTTTGCGACAGTTAGAAGAGACAATACAAGATCCACGTAGTATTGCAAATGTGGATTGCCTCTTGGTAAGTTGAAGGGTATGTAGATGTATGATCAAGATATTTACAGAACTGTGACACATTTGCTTGCAGATGACACCTGTGTTATTTGATTTTAGGACATAGTTCAGGCCTTGGTAGCTGACTGTGACCATCCGTCTGTGAAGCGGATGAAGAATGTTGAAGCTTACATGAATAGATGTGAGTATCAGTATGAGCATTACCAGAAACAGTAATTTTGCTATACATTGACCACTTACAACTATTCCTAAATTCCTAATCTAAATATAACCATTCTAACTGAAGCTGTAAGTCCCAGCATAGGGGTTTTATTTATGATTATTAACACAGACAAAAATGAACTCAACTTATCAGATTATCTATTCATTATGTTGTGAAGTCATACTCCAGACACGTGTGTTTTGATTACTTCTAAAAGGGAGTTGATTTAAAGTAGTGCTAAAGTAACAAAAAAATATTACCCTTACAATGATATAGGGGCCTTCTTTTCTAGCTGCAGCTCAGGAGGTTGGAAATTTAAATTTGAATTACCCCAACATTCACTTGTGTCATAAAGTGCACAGAGGCTGGTGACATGATTGAAAGAGGCCAGCACTAAAGGTTTCAACAGTAATAAAACCTCTGTTATTGTTACTGTTCTATTAGAATTTAAAATACAACAACAGTATCTACAAATTTTTAACAAGAAAAAGGGTTGTTAAATGTACAAGGTATAGGTTGGGATGTTCACACTTCTTCTGAAATCTGAAATCTAATGACATGCTACTTATCTTATCTTTCCTCATAAAGCAGTACATGTCCATTTCTTTGTCATGAAACTAAAGTGTTTGTGTTCTAACATGACAATGAAAGATGATAATTATAAGTTGTTCAAGTTTTCCATTTTTTTAAACGCTGTTGTAAGTCAGTATGATATCCACTCTCATCCGCTGTACGTATTCTGCTTAACTTGTTTTCATTATGATTTTTCTATGAAATGTTATGCACTAAGAGTTTGAACTACATGTTCTGGACTAGGCCTTTTGTATTCAGCATGTGAAGCATTCAGTCCCATGCAGGGTGTAAGATCTTGAAGTAACAGTTTTTGTGACAACTTGTTTGTATATTAAATGGTCACACTTATGATTAATTCAGAGAATAACAGACATGCTGTGAGTAATGTATAATTTAAGATTGTTCAGGATGCTGTGTTTGTAAAATCTGTTTGGGACTTTATGTCTCTTAGATATATTTTTTCATGTAAATTTGTCTCATTTTGTAGAATTAAGGTGCAAGTTCTTGTAATATGTTATATAAAAGAACTTTTTATACCCTGTTTTCAGATGACAAAGTGGCTGCATCCATTTGTAAGCTTCGTATGAAAATGGATGACTTTTCACTCATCAAGGTTATTGGCAGAGGTGCATTTGGTGAGGTGCAGTTGGTAAGACATGACTTGCTCTGTTTATTACTTGTGTGAGTGCATACGTATCAACAGTACAAAGGAATCCGTGTTTAATGTTTGTCAGGTCAGGCTCTTTCCTCATTTCTGGTCCTATCCTGGTGTTATATTTCCTTCGCTAGAGTTCATCAATTCATTGTTCTTTGATTGTGTTTTCTGAGCAAGCTGACTTAGAGTGACTGGTTGTGATGTAGAATATCAGGTTTTGGTTTTTAGCAGAGGAGGGATTTTCCTCTTGTTATGCACTTCAAAATCAAGTCTGGGGCTTACCAGTCAACCAGCAGAGGGCTAGCAGTGCTTCTTCCCAGAGGTAAAGTGTAGAGTGTGAAGCTTGGACTTTGACTGCATTTATTGATTGTGATATGAGTGTATGTGTTTTAGCTCCATTCCTGCTGCAATTTCTTGTTTCTTAGGCAGAGAGACAACTTTGCCTTGTTAACTTGATGTTTGCAGCATTAACTGTTCATGTATGTTCTTTATTTTTTCCTTCTTGGCTAGTTTAGAGTGAAGATCTGTCAAAGGACATGTGTGTGTGTGTGTAAAAACATAACCTGTTGAATCAAATTTTATGTAACCTGAAATTTTACAGGGCATTTATGTATGACCATATGTCAAATATATTTTTTGTCTCTTTTGCTGTTGCATATATCAGTAGAATTACTGCATTTTTGTCATGTGCTACTATGAATGTCAAGAAAGTGTAAAAAGTGTTAATTGAATCTTCTAAGGTTTTCATAAAAAACAAACCAGTTGCTTCTAGGTCAGATGTTACTTAGTCTACTTGTGTTGTTAATTTTCAGTACTTTGTGTTTTCCTGTATTAGATGCATCACTTATTGTGGACTGTTAAATTGACATTGATATTTCTGTGTTACAGGTTAGACATAAATCCACACAGAAGGTGTATGCAATGAAGTTACTTAGCAAGTTTGAAATGGTAAGATGAGTCCTTTCTCAAATTTTGAGGTTAATTTATATCATTTTTCAGTGAAAATCTGTTCTTGTTTCTTTCCTCTCCTTACAAGATTACTGACATGTAAATGCGTAGAGACTGAAATTTGTGAAGCTCTGATTTTGCCTTATTTTATATGGGTGTGGATCGTGGTCTGTCACCGTAGTGGAAAGACATGGAGGGTGCTGTTGAGGATATTTAGACATAAGAGTAAAACAGTAACAGGAGGCTGAAGAAAATAGTACTGTTACCTCACAAGTTGTGCAATTATCAAACCCTGTTACAGGTTCAAATTGAGGAGGGTGAGAAAGGCAGTAAATGTAGCATGCATGCATCTAGAAGATGAGGCTGGAAATTGGTCAGAAAAACCAGAGCGTAATGATCACTTGGGAGATGTAAGAATAAATGGGAGAGTAATATTAAAATGACCATAGAGAAATTGAATGTGATGTGAAACAGATTTATTTCGGCTAGGGGCAGGGTCTGTTGGTGGTCTCTTGTGATTTTGGTACTGGACCTGAAAGGTCCATAGATGGCTAGAAGTTATTGCCTGTCTCAGCAGTCATTAACTTTTCAGGTGGGAGTGTGTTGCCTAGACTTAGTCTTCCGGCATCCTCCTCTTCCTTGTTTAGGTGTTGATTCTTTCATTCAGCTGTATTTAAACTGTTCTTACAGGAAATTTGGCACTCCATGCTTATGACATATGTTTGAATATAATTTATTCTTTTCTGATTTACTTCTCGTATTCTTCTTTGATTTCAGTGTCTGAAACAAAAATTAAAACTAGTCAGGACTGTTTTCTCAGTTTTACTTTGCCTGTATGATGTTTGACATTAAGAATATTGTCATATTTCTTTTTCCATGTTATTAATTGTTAAGTATTTTAGCAATTCGATTCTTGATTCCAGAACTGCTGTTTGGTTTGGGTTCTTTGATTTGTAAGATTTCAGTTGTTGGCCTTTGTTTCTTCAGTGATGGGGTTTTTGGATGGTGATCTTGTGTCTTCTAAAAATTAGCTATCTCCTGCAATTTACTTGTGTTGTTATGGGTATGTCCACTTGCTTTCAATATTTGGTTCAATGTCTGGCTTTTTTCTGGGGACAAACAGAATGGTATCCTCAGCTGTCCTTTCCACGTGAAGATGGAGACACATCCATTCTCCAAATCATGTTTTAGTGCTTCTAGGGTTTGCCAGTGACAAACCGTAGTAAAGTTTTTTAAAATAACATATTTACTTGAATGCAAGATGAGGGGTTTTCCTTAAATTTGGCGCTTAAATGTGTGAAGTCTTAAATTCATGTATGAAGCGACGAACTGGACTGCGCCAAACTGGATTGCTCTGAACTGGACCATTTTGAGTCAAACCAAGGCCTGCATCACCAAATTGTTGTGAGCCCTCTGCTCTTCTGAGATATTGCACAGCATAGAGTGATAATTCGTTACAGACATTCTGGGACAACCTCTTGGTCCCATCTTCAAGGGTCAAGAAATCCAAAAGAGGGAATGCCCGACTGAAATTAACTGATATAGTTTTCTTTTTTTGGGACTTTGTCCATCATCTAATTATTTAAAGAAGAATGACATTTCAGGAGCCAGCTGTGTTTCTGTTTTCGGGCAAAAAAGCACCTAACCTATTGGACCCCTTATATTGAGTACTTTTCAGTCACTGGTCACCATAGAAACAGTAACTTGTTAAGTTATGCCCTTGAGAACAGATCTAGTCCAAGGGTAGTAACAGGAAAATGGCTATTGAAAAATTAAAAATTAATGACAGGGCCCAAAAATAAAACCTGGACCAATCAACCAAATAAAAACCATAAAAAGGGGCCTTGAACTCCGACTCGTCAGACCACAGAAACGACAGAGAAATCCAGAAGACGTGTATTTAAATTCTTTACACCATTAACTCCATCTGTGGAAAAAAATGTGAATCTTCATGGGTTCAAAAAAATGTATAAACCAGGAAATATAAATGTAGTATTTAGCAGTGTTGATCATAATGACATGGCAGTGCATCTCACCAGAAATTTTAAGAATGCAATGCGATGGATGGGGCTGATATGTTGTGGGAGTGAGTGTGAGGAAGATGAAGGCACTGACTGTGATAATGGAGGTAGTGATAATGATTGGAAAAGGTAGATGGTATCTAACATGCCTTGTGCAGTAAAATATTGTAGCAGACATTTTATTTTTGGGGGCTCATTTTAGATTTGAAAAAATACATTTTCTCTTGGCGGACATGTTTTTCTGGAGGCTGTGTTAGATTAGAGTCATCTTCCATTTGGGTAAATAACAGTAATGCATTGTATTTGGTAATAATGTAGCCAAACTGAAAGCATGCACATTTTATAATTTCACTGAGTGCTGCGATTGGAATATGCAACAGTTTGCCTTTACTCCATCAACAGCCGATACTGAGCTGGCCATGCCATGGCTGAGATGTTTAGTCACCATTCACTCACTGCCGAGTCCCAGGTTCAGTTCCAGGCCATTTCATGTGTTTGTTGTAAAAAAGTTAACAGTGGGGCAGGTTTTTCTTTGAGTACTTTGGTGTTATCATGTCATTCTATCAGTTCTTACTCATTTTTCTTTCATTGATTACAAATGCTGTATCCTCTTAGTTGACATCATTGTCAAATGACACTTAAAAAACTCACTGAGTTATAAGAGAATTTATCTTACGTGTTGCAACCACTACAAAGCTGTCTGTGATTCCTAACCTGAGCTAGCTCATTGTGTTTCAGATCACTAGATTCCTGAGGTTCGATATTAAAGTTTTCTTTCTGTGTGGTATCTTTTATGTTCAACATTCGTGTGTACAGAACAGCCATAATTCTTTTGTTTTTTTCAGATTAAACGGTCTGATTCAGCATTTTTCTGGGAGGAGCGTGACATCATGGCGCATGCGAACTCTGAGTGGATTGTCCAACTTCACTTTGCTTTCCAGGATACAAAGTACCTCTATATGGTCATGGATTACATGCCAGGTGAGTGACCAGCATGAAGCTTTAGCAATTGTATAGTGTGAGTGAATACTGCATTTCTGCAAACTTGCTTGGACAGGTATTTGAATCCAGTTGATGTGTTGAGAAGGTAGCATTTAAAATGGTACTCTCTGAAGATGGTGACAACAAGTTCCAGAATGTGTCAGAGTATTAGTCAAACAGCAGGACTTGGTCCATGAAAGATATTGCATTAAATGTTGGTTTAATTGAAGACAAAATAAATTATGTATATAATGCACCTTATGTACAATATTAAGGTAGCATTATGCTGCTTGTAGCTCATCAGACTTTGGGGAGAGGAAGCAAAACAGACGCGTGGATATGGTCATTCCACTAGCCTCACTAATTAATTTGAGAATTTGTAGTGTTGTCAGAGCTGATCATTGCTATTTTGTTTTGTATTTTCCACCATCTCCCTTACATAAATGGAATCCTTCCCCGTAGGTGGTATCTGGAAGTGGCTTCATCTAGAAGGTTCAGAAGCCCATAATGGGAGGCATTAACTAAATGAAGGATGTGTTAGGGCATATGAAGCAGTAGATAATTTTTTTCGCTTGGAGTTCTTATAAATGCAAAGTTTATTCATTAAGTGTGGGTGAAATATGAACAAAGAAATTAAATATGTGGTAGTTATATTTTTGACATACAGAGACACTATTCATTTGCACATGCACACACACACAAACACACACACACAGATATATCCTGTCTAAGCATTTTGTCATATGTGAAGCTGCCATTCTTGCATTGTTCATTTTATAAGATTGTGTCAGTACTTAGCTTTCTGCTGAAGTATGAAGCATTCTTGATACTAGAGATTGCGGAGTTATATTTGACAGAACCCTTTCTGCAAAATGTTGTAACAGATAATCCTGTGGGTTCACAAATTACAATTCAAAGAATTAAAAGATTCAGTAATTTAAACAGAATAATGACAAGAATTAAGAGAATTGTTTACAAGAAACCACACTACACTGATATGTGAACTAAGTACTCTGGGCCCATACACCCTGTTTAAACCTCTTCACAGTTTTCAACAAAGTCTATAGTCTTCTCTGTATTCCCACTTTCTTCAGTCAGTTCACAAGTCTTCTGACTCCTGCACCACCACAACATGCAGACCATCCACACTTCACAGTCACCTCTTGCTGTAAATTGCACTGTCGGCAGCGGGCTGTCACTGTCTATTATCAGGCTGTTCATTGCGTTATATGCCACTTTTTGCATTTCTCCAGTTACCTACTCTGAGAACATTTTGGAAACATCGGTCACTCTCTTTCCCATTCAAGAAGGGTCTAGCCACTGGCAGCATGACATCAGATCTCATGAAGCCAACTTGCCAGGAAATGGTGCCACTTGCTGTTACATTATATTTTGTAACAGTCAGTGTGTATTTTGTTGTGTGCACTGATAATATTTATTTGTAAATAACACAGGCTGTCTGTCTTGGAGTAGATCTATTTTCATTGTCATCGTGTGCCACTGTGGAACGTGGACTGTGACCTCCTGCAGTCTTTTAACATGGTAACATGGTGGGAAGTCCTGCCAGGAAACCTTGTCATGTGAGGTTTAATCATCTTACTTCTCTGTACCGTTTGCAATGTGATCCCAGTATTCATCCACAGATTTTCAGGGAACACAGAATTTTTTTTTTTTTTTTTTTTTTTAAATTTTGTAATCTGTGTCATGTATTTTTTATCCCAGCAGACCCTGTTATTGCATTCTGTCAATAGTGCTTTTCGTGAACAGAATGCATCTGCTCCTGAATAACTTGAAACAGTCTTGTAACATGAGATAGATCAGGATTCCTGGTTTTGGCTGCCAGTATAGTGTTCATTGATGGTGATGCATTTCCAAAGCTGAATTCATGCACTTTCCAACCTGTTTCACTTCTTTTTAAATTGTTGAATTTCATATCTTTCACTTCATTTGTACCTTTCTCCTTGTTTACCATGACCAGTGTAACTTTTTCAGCTTTTCAGATTTTAAAACATAAGCGCATGGTGAATATTGCTGTTACTTGACTTGCAACTAATCTTGTAGTCTGTTCTGTAATGTTTTATTTTATGTGGTTGCACACATTGGACACAATTCGATACATAATCGTTGCTTCTCAGCATTTGGCCATGTTTTCTTTTCATGTCAAATACTTCGGCTTTCATGTCAAAATATTACACAGAATGAAACAAAATTCACACTATGAAATTGAGCCATATGAACCAACATTATGTACTGTGATGATGAGTGTTTCAAATCTTTTGTGGAATTCTTTAGTGTAATGACCACGTATCTTGAACAAGTGCTGACAGTACTGCATGGCTGTTATAATTAACGAGCTGGTATTCAGTACTTTAAAAAAAAGAAATGCATTTCTGCTTGGGGAATTATATTTTCTCTGTTGAGATAAAAGCTGAAGTAACAGATTGAAAGTATGTACTGAAAAAGTTATTGTGCTAGAAGAAGGGTGGAAAATATATGTACACTGTTTTCTCGTAAGGGTATGGAAGAGTCAGCCCATAAGACGTGCAGTCTTTATAAACTTTGGCATATTAATATTCACTGTGCTGGTGACATGGAGGTGAGTTGTATTCCAAGAAGGTATGTTTATGTACATGCTGTTTGTTGTTCATGATCACCATGTTTATTTAATCCTTAAAATGTGTGCTGATGCAATTCTAGAGCCGCCAAAAGTGCCTGATATTTTTATAGCTTTCGACATTGAGTAAATGCAGGAACTGTACTTCAAAATGAACTAAGAATACTGTCATAATCAGACATAGTGTAATTACTTCTACAAACTGTGTATCAAAAGTGGACGACTGATTAGATTCACAGTAATTTAAAAAAGTCTTATTTTAATTTCAGGTGGTGATCTTGTAAATTTAATGTCCAACTATGATGTGCCTGAAAAGTGGGCCAAATTTTACTGTGCTGAAGTTGTTTTGGCATTAGACGCAATTCATTCGATGGGTTTTGTCCATAGGTGAGTTTCATTTCTGTATTACCCCTAAAGGGGCTTTAACTTTGATGTGACAGTATACTTGTGTTAGGTGAGTGCAGTTTATTGTGCACCATATTTATGCTCGTATCAGACAACCTTTTGTTCATCTTCAGTATCTGGAAAATAAGCATGCATCATCTCTTAAGGAATGAATTAACAAGGAGCAGTATTTTTTGCTAATAATTAGAGGAAGAAATGTGGTTGAAATATTGATCTCAGTAATTAACCAACTTGATGCACAAAATTTTTGTTTTACAATAAGTTTATTTCATGCCTCTGCATGTTTCGAGCACATGTGCTTATCATCAGGAGGTCAAAATTGCATTACCAAGCCTCTGGTATCATCACACTGAAACAAGTGAGTGGTCTTAAATTACTAAAATACAATTCTATAAATAAATAGCAAATAGTAGTAAAATTTATGTGTG
>Ga0123354_10002336_pt1 | contig 24876 bp, 19 predicted proteins | sample TergutLab28metaG_2_FD_97872 | JGI IMG/M metagenome (GOLD analysis project Ga0123354, IMG submission 97872) | Labiotermes labralis P4 segment gut microbial communities from Petit-Saut dam, French Guiana - Lab288 P4 | ecosystem: Host-associated > Arthropoda: Insects > Digestive system > Gut ...
ATCTTATGCGTATTGGACCGTGCATCATCTTGATATTTGAATAAAGGTTGACCAGCTAGATGACACTTGCTTTATTATATATTGCTCAACATGTTTCAGACGTTAATGCTTCCATCTTCAGGAGCTAGCGAGTACTTGTTGTGTTGTGTAGGTTGACTTGAGGCGTGCTGGTGTTATGTAGTGGGATTGTCTGTTGGTGATGTGGTATCCGAGTGTAGTAGTGGTTCAGCCTACACTCGGATACCACATCACCAACAGACAATTCCACTACATAACACCAGCATGCCTCAAGTCAACCTACACAACACAACAAGTACTCGCTAGCTCCTAAAGATGGACGCATTAACGTCTGAAACATGTTGAGCAATATATAATAAAGCAAGTGTCATCTAGTTGGTCAAACTTTATTCAAAGACATGATGGAGTTTGTGCTCAAATACACTTAAACATAAGCTAGGAAAATGGGTTGAAATAAGATATTGAACACTGGTGTTACCGTGTACTAAAATCACTCGAAAAAACTCGTGAAGGTGATGAAATCACGTGATGGAATCAACAGGTACAAATAGACAGAACCACCCCTATCCATAAACCGGACGCCATAAACAGTGATAATGAAAAATGTACATGTATGTTACTAGACGTTGGAATTTCAGGAGACAGGAATGCGATTAAGAAAGAATATGAGAAGATTCTAAAATATAAGGATCTTATAAGAGAAATCCAGCGCATGTGGAATGTAAAAACAAAAGCGATACCAGTAATAATATGGGCGACTGGTTCCATTTCAGTATCATTAATAAAACACCCAAGCAACATACCGGGAAAGCAGGAAATCAAGGAACTACAAAAACAGCCGCATTGGGCACTGCACACATACTTCAGGAAGTACTATGTAAAAGTACACAATATTTATCACTGGAAATAACATTACATATACCAAAAATTGCAAGGACAGAATAGTTGCTACATTCTATACCCTAGAAACATGGTTTGTTTCAGGTATAAAATTGTAAACACCTTGTATAAAGATGAAAACAAATATAATAATAATAATAATAATACAGGCCATGTTTTCCTTATCTGCACCATGAAGTTGTACAGGGAAAATAAATGTGTAGTTCCAGTCGACACCAAAGGAAGGTGAGTGGTTGTTAAACTTTACACCTCGGCCGCTTTGAATTCGGGAAAGAATCCCGCTACCTATCGACGAGGAGGCTGGGTGGCCCCCATTGCCGGTATGGACATTTTGGAGAAAAGAACACCTATTATCCCAATCGGAATTTGAAACCTGAACCGTCCAGCCCGTAGCCTATTTGCTACACCGACTCATAATTATAAAAATGTAAAAATATCGTATTATTATGCCATTATTAACGACACTCGCGGCAGCTGCTGTTCCAGCCGGCCAGTTTTGTCGTGTGCCCGGGGAAGCTTTTGTCCACATGCAGAGACAATAGGTGTTATTACACTGAAGCATTGTCGTCCACAACAACGGGGAATTGCAACAAAACAAATTAATAATATTACAAAGTTTGCAGTTAGATAAGACAAGAGTATTTAAAGGACTGCGTGACGCATCTTGGGTTCCAGACTCAGGCGGATGAATCAGACAACTTCCGGAATGCTCATTAGGGCGTCACGCGACGTTGCATTCCCCTTTCTTCAGCGGCCGCTATAAAACAAACCCCACAGATCTCTTTGCACAATGTGGCAACTCGGTAAAATATCGACTACGTAAAGCACGCATAACTTTGTGCAACTGAGAATTCTAACCATTCTAAAAAAACACGTTTATCAACATCCGTGTAATTAACATCTAATTGAATTAATTAAAGCGAATAAAAGCTTATGCTTATATAATGATTTATTAGTAACGAAATTGTTATTTGAAAAATAAGGATAAAATATGACAAATCTCTTCACCAGGTAGCTTACAGTTTTCACAGAGAACCACTTCATTGATACAATTGTAAGCTATATATCACGTCAAAGACACTTTTGAAACACATTTTCATTCATTACGGACACACTATAAATTTTCCGGGAAGTTAGAAGCTAAAGTACAGGATCAAGGAATTTTGTTGCTGATGTCGTGTTCCTAATCCTCTTTTTAACCACCAACAACGATGCACGTTTCTGCATATCACTCTCACAGACACAGTTAATCGTGAATCATATGTATATATACACATACATACATACGAATACACACACACACATAAAAACACACACACACACACGCACGCACGCGCACACACACACGCACGCACGCACACACGCGCGCGCGCGCGCACACACACACACACACACACACACACACACACACACACACACACACACACACACAGGCAATTGGAGGGAGACTCAGCCCTTCCGTACTGCAGTCTGTAGTGAGCCAATTTTACCAGCCTATGATGACAGAAAATTATGGAACGATGGGGCAATAACTGACGAGACAGAACTGAGGTGCTCGAAGAAAGTACTCCCCCCCCTAAGTGCCATTTCTATCCCATTACAAATTTTATAAGGGCCTAGGATAGGAACACGCTTGGGCTGGACGATCCGGGAAGCGAATCCCGGTGAGGGCGTGATGTCTCGCAACCGTCCAGAACGGGCCTGGGGTCCAATCATTCTCCCGTAAGAAATTGTAACGGGTCTCTTTCCCGGGGGTACAGTGGGCGCGGGGTGGCGTTGATCATCTATTCCAATCCATCGCACAGGTTAAAGAAAGAGTATAGCTATACCTCTACTCCCTTCTGGGCTTTCATAGACTGTTCTTGGGTGAGATTTAACTGTACTTCTACAAGCTTAAGGACTAGGAACCTAGGCCTCTTCGCTAAAAATTAGAGGATTAACCCACGGAGATAGCGTACGAGTTCATCTAATGAAATTAACGTAACGATACGTACTTCATATCTAAAGAACAACAGTTAATGTACACAACCAGATGGGCAGGCAATGTACTGTACGTATAACGTAACATTGATGTGCTTTTGTGTACCACTGTTGCCATGGAAAAGCACCATCATCATCATCATCATCAACAATAACAATATTACTACTACTACTACTAATACTAATATTGTTATTATTATAAGGGCGTCATTATTCTAGCTTTAGTTATGCAGCATGTAAAGCCCACATTTTCTACGCCGCAAACATCTGTCGCCCTTCTCGCTACACCACATTTTCCCACATATCTTGTAATCGGCACGATATTCAGGGAAAAAGTACTGAACGTAAAATGAGTGTTTTGACTTTCTCTACAACTTTGAAAAATTTCTTATTCTAAGGAGAATTAAACGGTATATTGTCACAAACGTACGTCGGTCTTTATGCAAATTACTTGTTTTTCTTATCAGATTTTAAAGGAACTTGAATTTTCTAGACAAATATTCGAAAAAATTTCAAATGTCAAATTCCATGAAAATCTGTCCAGTGCGAGCCGAGATGTTCTATACGGACAGAGAGATGTACACGCGGGCAGATGGACGGAAAGACAGAAATGACGAAGTAAATGGCCGCTTTTCGCAATTTTTCGAAAGCGCTTAAAGCGGTTCGGGAATTAAGAAATTCTGTCCACGGCACGTGTGTTTTATAATTTCTATGTGATTAGTCGAGCTGTATCAACTGACTGATGTTGTTAATGAGGACGTGAGGAAAGCATTGAGATTTCAAACGCTGTTTTGATAAACTGGAGGTCTCAAAGCCCAGTTCCAATATTTTTTAAAAAGGGTATCAAACGTAACCTCGAAACTGGAAAAAACAAGCAAACACCCCTTTTGCGATTTTGAATTTGTCACTGATTTTCGTATTCTTTTTGTACCGGAAAGACGTGGACGTAATGGACGCACTTCAAAGAAAACTGACGACTTCAAGGCCCATTTTTAGCCTCCTGTGCCTATACAGCATACTGCGTCTTCCGCCGCAAGAAATACTACTGGCCAGTGATAGCCAATTAACACTTCGCTGTCTGTCAGTGATCAGGTCGTCTGGCCTCTTCCAATGCAGCATTCATCCTGACGAGGTTAAGCGTTTAGAAAAGTGTTTATTAACTAGTGGTCCGCTAATCGCTGCCGGTACGGAATTAAATTTTTAATGATATTCCCGGTTGAATTGTAAAAAAAAAAAAAAAACATACTGCGGGTGGGGGGGGGGGGGGGGGCGCGTAATTCAGGAAAAGGAACTTGAAGGATTCTTACGAGTCCAATATGCTTGGAATACACATTTAGTACGCCAGTTATTTAATATAATCTATGCATCAATCACAGGCTGAGATCGTCCGGTGCACAGCAATGTGATGTACAAAGATGATTTTTTGTGCACCGAGATGGTTTTTTTGTGCACCGAGACTGAAATAAGGCTGTTACATTTTGTAACAATGATCCTTCAGTTTCTCTGTTCTTTAGTAACACAACACAAGTTGCTGGATCTATTTGAACTGAAATCCGTAGTAGAGCAGAGTTTCGCTATTTTGGATCACAGAAATACGCCATGTCGCAAGGGTCTAAATAGTGAAGTTCACCCTAGAACGAGATATGAAGGCCCAGAGGGGGAGTACAGGTATAGCTCTATACTTTCTTGAACCTCGGCACTAGATGGGGGTGGGTGGTCAAAGGCAAGCCTCGGGTGCTCTACCCCCGGGAAAGGCTATGTACCCACTGTAGGGTCTCCATAGCTTCAATGATAGGACGTCAGTTGACCGTACACAAATTCCTTCGAGTAATTGCCACAGAACATTATAGGCTCTTCTTATAATAAAACCAGCGAGTTGCACTAATTTCTCGAATTATTTTTGGAATAGAACTCTACATGTTTCGGACAGTTTCTCTGTCCATCATCAGGAGTCTAGCACTGTATACACAACAATAGGTATATGTCATACAGGTTTTGCTGACTGATCGCTAGTAAGCAGTCAGCAAAACCTGTATGACATATACCTATTGCTGCGTGTACAGTTCTAGACTCCTGATGATGGACAGAGAAACTATCCGAAACATGTAGCGTTTTATTCCAAAAATAAATTTGAGAAATTAGTGCAACTCGTTGGTTTTATTATAAGAATATATCACGAAACACGGTCCTATGAATGTCAAACGCTATGGGCCTATACGAATAACCGTTGAATTATTATGGGATAACTTATGTTGGGCACACATTACAAAACGACCAAAGTTTCACATTTAGATGCTGTAAGTAAATTAGAACTATGATTATTATTTGGTTTTCCTACGTAATTGTAACATTCTGTAGACTGTAAAGGTGTAAGCGACGTGGACCCCCCCCCCCCCGGGGGATAAACTGCGATAGTTCGAAACATGTCGGTCCATTTGAATAATGTGCATATATGACGTGTATTGTGAAAGAATAAAACATAGGAAGTTGCAAAATATTGTTTTTTTTTTAAGAGGAAAATCTGAACCGTTTGTGATATAACGCACTATCCACCTGGAGAGGGGTCCCAGGTGCTGCTCACAATCTTTGTGTCACTTCCCGGCTTCCTTTCAGCTGGCAGGAAGCAGATAGCTTATCAACTTTCATCTGTGATTTACTATCTCACTCGTAACTGGCTTCTGTTTCTCCACTGGGCCATGAAGAACCTGGAGCCACCAGGTGTTCTGTGTTTGTGTCGACTGAACGTTAAAACAGGCACAATTATAAGGGGAGGAAAGCGAATACTTTCGGGACCTAAGTGCAGATGGGAAAATAATATTAAAATTTTAAGACTACTCTCTTCTAAGATAGACACCTTGCAGTTTGGTAGGTAAAAATCAGTCCCGTTACAGGCCTGGGCAGGCCCAGAGGTTTCCAGGAAGTTAGGGTTCCTAGATTTCGGGACAACTGCACAGGATGGTGGTAAGGTTGTCAGCCTTACGCACCGGCCGCCTTTACCACCAGGAAATGCTCCTGGTACTCATTTCTGTTAGAGGCTGGGTCGACCCCAGGGCCATAGTGCGATCGGAAGGACTTTACGTCAATGAAAATCCACTGACACCAGCTGGGATCAAACCAGCGATCTTCCGATTTGTAGCACAGCACCTTAACCACTGTGCTACCGCGGTCCCTAGTTTCGTAGGTTGATAGAAAAACTTTGGTGGACCGAGTTGCCTTGTTCCTGTACCCTGCAGCATGCTCATCCGTAACTTTGGTAATTGTCTACTAACGGACAGAGCGTCACACCACAGGAGACAGCAAACCACAGAGTCACTGCCGTAAACACCTCAGATTTCGCCATGTTCAAACTTATTTTAGAGAAATAAAATAGCGTACTAGAAAAACTAAGAAAAACATTATTTAGGTTACAGAACAGTGTATAGCAGATACAATATTTTTTACTACCCTGAAGAATGAACAAGCATTTTCGTTCTAAAAGTTGGTAGCAACTTGCCGACTACACGGTGTCAATGTCCAGAATTATCACAATGTGCATCTTCAACGCCAGGTAAACCCCAAATCTAGTATAAAGAAATACAATTCCAAAAGAAACTTTACTGTAAGTTCATAACTTATTAGCCATTTGCTGGGTTGTATTGAATTAGAATTATGAATCTTAATGTCGCACATACCGTGCATTATGCTCTATATCAGCAGTTACTGAACAAGTGTCTTGCATTGCCATGCGTATAGCGACTAACATATTTCCGATCCGACGCTTTTCGGTGTCTATTGACGCTATCGTTCGGGGATCGAATCCCGGTGGAGGCGACATTTTCCACACCTGTCCAGAACGGTCCTAGGGCCCATCCAGCCTCCTGTACAATGGGTACCGGGTCTTTCCCGGGGGTAGAGAGCGACCGGGGCGTGACGCTGACCCCTCACCCCCTTCTAGTGCCGTGGTCAAGAAAGAGTAGAGCTATACCTCTACTTCCCTAATGGGCCATATGCTTGTACAGAGTCTCAGTGCCTGTACAAGGGTGCACTTTACCTTCACTTTACCTAATGATACCATCTCCAGAGAGTTCAGTCAAACTGTAATTTGTTACGTAACATGTCAAATAATTACGGACACTTATTAACCATCTGTTGAAAAATCCTATTTTTTTTAAACCGCAGATGCGTCACTTTAAATATCATTAAACCTGTGACTAAAAAATACGGTCTTTAAACGGAAGGTTACTAAGTGCTCGCAATGCGAAGAAATTTCAGTTTGACTGAGCTCCTTGTACATGATGTCAACAGACCCTGAAACGCGTAGGACCGGAAACGGATATGTGAGTTGGTATACACAGTAAAATGCACAAGATTTTGTCAATAAACTGTGACACAGAATTGAGAATGTTGACAAAAAAAAAGAGTGAACAGTGTAGTGGCAGACACAAGTTTGTTCGTAGAGGTTCCGAGATATTAACTGAACCACTATCCTGAACAATAAACTTCATTTTTTAAAGAAATGCTGTCAAAAGCATATGCAAGAACTTACAATAATTAAATTTTCAGCACGAGTCAATAAAACGAACTCTGCCTTTCAGTACGGAGGGAATGTCACATGTGTTGGGAGGCTCTCAGCCTTCATCACACGTGATGACGTAACTAGACGAAACGTCGCTGAAAATTCCTACCGCATATGAAAGAAAATCCAAAATGGAAACCTAAAGCCGATCCTGCATAATAAAAAAAATGACGTCACGATTTCCATGCTGATTAATATTTACGTTTTTGAAGAAAAGTGGAAGATGTTTGATGTGTTAACTTGTCACTTTGGGTGGTGCCGGAAATTCAGTTTTGAGTGCAATAAATAGCTATACTTCCAGGAAGGAACTACTATAAGGAAAATTTAGTTAATTTTAATAATAAGATTTGTAGGTAAATATGAAATTAAAATATTTGTTGTATCCACGTCCATTGACCAGTTTAGTGGTGAGGTACGACCGTCTTTCGGATAGTGGGTACGGGCACCAATCCTGGTACAGCTGCTTATGAAAGGGCAGTAACCGATGTCTTCTTCTCCTAATGCGGGGTTCAGTCCGACTCGGACTACTTTACCACTTGGAAGTGAAGAGTAATGAGGCTGACTTGCAGCGGGTCATAATACTACCAGACCGCTGCCCGTCCACTGATTTATTTACAAAATTTTACACTTATTCTAGAGTTCCTTCAATGAAAAGCCTCGAGTGGTCGTAAATTATGCAACGACGAATGGCGACATCCTGTGGACACAAATTCTTTACTCGCTGTGCCAGTTACGAGGTTTATCAAACAGGCCTATCTTGCTTTCTGTTACCACTAAATGAAAGTGACATAATCAATAAATATTAACGCAATACTTAATACGACACTTAATGCAATACATCTCTTTGTTGTTTATTTAACAATGCTGCAAATAATTCAGGCTGGCATATGAATAAAATATAGAGAGAGATTAAGCATGAGTGGCGTTGAAAAATGGAAAGCACAAGTAAACTGAATATATTAAATTTGCAGGAAGCCGAATAGCGCCGTCAATTCAGCGACTCGATACGGGCTGGACGGCCCAAGGTTCAAACTCCGGTGATAGTAAAATATTTTCTTTACTCCATTTTTGTCCGCACCGGCCCTGGAACCACACAGCCTCATCTACCACATGTACCGAAGCTCTTTCCCGGGGTAAGATAGCCGGGTAGTGGCCCTGAGCAGCCACCACGATCTAGCGCCGAGGTTAAGAATGCTCTAATTCATCTCTGCGTTTTCACTGCATGTTACGGAGTTGCCATTTTTTATATTAAAGTTGTATTAATGTACGACAGAATTTATTGCAAACGGGCGCTTATGCCACTTAAAATCACGACTTAAGGAAGGGGATATTTCAGTACACACACAGGATATGAAATGAAGGGCAAATCAGTGCAAATGCGAACTAAAGATAAACTCAGACCCTCATGTCTACCTCTCGTCTAAAGGCAGAGATATTAGAGAAAAGAGTCGGGATCGAATCCCGGTGGGGACGACATTCCCCCCCCCCTCGTCCAGACCGGCCCTGGGGCCCACCCAGCCTCCTGTAAAATGGGTAACGGATCTTTTCCGGGGGTAAAGTGCGGCCGGGGCGTGCTGCTGACCACTCACCCCCTTCTGGTGCCGCAGTCATGGAAGAGTAGAGCTATACCTCTACCCACCCTCTGGGCCACACCGGGCCTGTAACGGGAACACTTTACCTTTATTTTTATTAGAGAAAAGAAAGTGGATATTTGAAGTAGAATGGAACGACTTCAGTGGCAGTAGATTTTGGTTACTATGTAGATTTGATTTCAGTAATAACAAATTCCCATTCAATAAAACTGCTATCATCTGCCAACAATAGTCTGTTCCAGCGTGCCAATTAGTTAACAGACACACATAAAACTTTTTTTGTAACAAATGTATCGTTGTGAGAGCTACAACAAATGTTAAAGTTCTTGGTAACAAATGTGTTGTTTGGTGGTGATTTGACTCAAATTGTTGTTACCGAGTTTAACGTCCTGCATAAGCAGCCGTTAAGATACAGACATCTGGATTATGTCATTATGAGCTTCTGGTCATCCATCGCTTCGACACGGTGATGATATGCATACATTCAGGCACACATCCCACCAATCTACTTCTGACTTGCTAAATGAAGTCGTGTCGAGTCGATTTGAGTCGAGTGACAGAATATGTCTATTGCCTGTGCAGCCCTTGGTAATGCAGCCTCGAATCAGGTACTCTGCCCCAGCCGTATGCGCTTAGTAAATGTTGCACAACCATAAGAAGCAGGACGCCTTTCTAAACAACAGGCCCATATAGAAATATCTTCCTACCTTACGGGGGAAACAATGCGTGTCTATTAAAGAAACCTGTCGTTTAAAACTATGTAGGGACATTTTCAGTCTTTATACTAAGAATCATACAAAACACAAACACACCGTGCGAAATGCCGAAACTTACATCAACAGAACAAGAGTTCCATATAGTAACCATGGCGCTTATAGCGGAAAATAAGAAACGTGTCAGGGACTAAACGTGTGCCTTTTTCTGAATCCAGGGTGGCAGTGTGATTGAAAGATAGCAGAAGTATGCAAATAAAAGCGAGATACTGTAGAAAATTATTGAGATGGAAGACAATAATAAATCATAAGATGAAAAATTGCGTGTTTACACGTGGTGGAAGAAAATAGAGCCATAAATAGGTTTCCAATTATATTCTTTGAACTATCCACAAGTTCATTACTAAATAGTGGGGGACCCGAATTACCTGTAGGTCAATTAATCAAGATGACGATGTAGTTGAGGTGAAAGTTGATGACACTTTAACATGGATACAGTCGGGGCGGGAAGTGGTTAATGAAGTCATAAACTGGGTGCATTTATGCTGACTCATGCAGGTATTTACTTCGCGTTTCATATTTTGGGATTTGGCCTTTAATCAGGAAGTTAAAATTCTTCCTGGAACAGGTCATGATGGCCCAGAGGGGTAGTAGAGGTATAGCTTTACGCCTTCTTTAACCTCGGCGATAGATGGGGGAGGGTAGTCACTGCCACGCCTCGGCCGATTTACCAGTAGCCGTTGAATAGGAGGCTGGTGGGCCCCAGGACCATTTGGGACGGGAGCGGAAAATCTCGCCCGTACCTGGATTAGATCCCCAGAGCGTTCAGCTGGTAGCGAGTCCCTATTCCGACTGCGCTATCCCGGCCCAAACCACTAATCAGTAAATTCCCTAATTATGTGCCGATTGCTGCATTTACGCCATAACTACTAACCAAATGGATGGGACCCACAGTTTCACTTGAAATGAAAGTGATCCCGTTACAGGCCCGCTGTGGCCCAGAGGGTGGGTAGAGGTATAGCTCTACTGTTCCATGACCGCGGTACTAGAAGGAGGTGAGTGGTCAACAGCACGCCCCGGCAGCATTTTACCCCTGGGAAAGACCCGGCACCCATTGTACAGGAGGCTGGGTGGGCCCCAGGGCCAGTCTGTATGGGCGGAAAATCTCGTCCCCACCGGGATTCGATCCCGGACCGTCCAGCCTCTAGTCAGTTTCACTTGAAATGGCAGCAGTAAATTTAGGAATGAAATTATTGAACTGTATAAAGTTAAGGAATTAAATTAGAACCTGTGTTACACTGTGCTGTCTCCCTTTATTCTCTATTGAATGCTAGGCCACTGTGACCATAACCACCGCACTGTCGCCACCACACGAACTTAAGGTTTTAATGCATGAACGATGAATTCAGTACTTAGAACAAATACGGTTACGCACACGGAATGTGCTAAACAACCGAACATATATGTGACGTCAATTAGTTTTCTCTTGAGAATCAAAATTTAGTGGTTAGATTTCCCGGGATTGCTTCATCGTTGAAAATGGGAGAGTTAAGCTGTCCCGACACTTCTGTAAATAACGAAAAGTCAACGCTGTGTAAGATCCCAGAAGAGCCAAGATCTCGATTCTATACCTGTTTCTTGCAGAAAAGTGAATATCATATAACAGATTTAAGTTGGAATACTATATAAATATTTGAATTTTTTTACGTTCATTACAGATATATGCAGAATATTAACATATTAACATATCAACAAATTAACATGTTAACATATATGCAGAATAGCAACACGAAACACGGGTAGTGCAAACAGCCAAGGTTATTTTCTGGTAAGACTCCATAATCTATCCACATGTGTGAAATACAATGCACAGACAATTTTAAAGATATTTCTCTCTGATGGCTATATTAAAGAAAATCAGTCTCCAGGTGGAAATTTTGCTCTGGGATCCCTCCGAACACAAACTGCTCCAGCTGCTCTTTCAGTACTTTCGTTTTTGAGAGAGAAATGAATTAAATGACGATCGACAACACATGATTACAAACGGTGGTAACCATCATGGTAAGACCCACAACAGGGACATTATTATTTCATTCTAAACACTAGACTATGATTTACATGCCTGTAGCGCTTCGAGCGGGTTTACAGAACTGTAATAAATCGAATGCAATCAAGTGGTTCCTGCGGAATGTCTAAATCAAAACGCGGTGGGGTATAATACATGCATTAAGGCATGGCAGCCGCGGGGTCATTTTGGGTTCACGATCAACTAGTTACATGTGTAAATCAATGCACAATTCTCACCCCTCCCACGAGATTTAGTCATTGGCTGTTCTCTAACCTTGCAGTGCAGAATGTTCAGTGAGTGCAGCCGTAAGGCTTACGATTTCAAAATCGACAAATTTACTTTTACTTTCACATAAATTATGAGAAGTACAGAATTTTATTTTGGAATTTTTTCTTTCTCTTTTCACGGCTCGACAGCCCTGCTGGGCCTAGACCGCCTCATTGTTGAAGTTTTCACATCACACTCGGTTAGACACACCACACTCGGTAGGGTCCTTCTAGACGAGTGATCGGCCCGTCACAGAGAACTTAACCGACAACACACAATACTCACAAGAGACAGACAACGACTCCCCCGGTGGGACTTGAATTTTCAATTCCTAGTAAGCAAGCGGCCGCAGGCCGGCGCCTAAGGCGGCGTGGACACTGGGATTGGTCATTTGGGACTTGCAGGAAGAGAAAATAAGTAAGGAAATTTACTCACAGCTTTACGATACTTGACCTTTCCTGTTGCTTTTCAGGAACAATATATCGAAAACAGCAAGAATTAGGAAAAATTGTACATTTCACCATAGAATAAGCCATGAAGGCCCAGAAGGGGAGTAGAGGTGTAGCCCTACTCTTTCTTTAACCTCGGCGCTAGAATGAGTTAGTGTGCGGCTAACGCCTCGCCCCAACCGCCTTATCGTCTGGCAAGGGGACCCCTTTCACTTTTTTTTTGTTTCATACAAAAGGGCGACGATTTGAGATACGAGCAGAGATACTGGTAGGTGTTCATATAAAGTGTAATTTGTTGGTCTTTAAACGGAATTTCTGTAGGTCGGGATGTTTGTTTTAGCGAATATTTATATCTTCGGCGATATGAAGCAATAACAATGGATAAATATTCTGACATTTAGAAGGTTCTAAAATTTCTATGAACTCCGAAAAAAGAAATTCCATGAAAATTCTTGTAGCGTCTTTGGTGGCGTTTCATGAATACAGACAAACGAACAACAGACAAAAGGAAAGACAAACGGAAAGAAAATGAGACAGAAGGAAGATTTTAATAAGGAATCCGCAGAAATTCGAATGCCTCTGAAAAGGAGAAAACTTTCACAATATACGTGTACATGACAGGTTTGGTAACTGCGAAACGTTATTTCATATCGTAGACTGTAAATCTCCATTTGGCGCTTGGAGTATGAAACTTACCGCAGAAGGGAATTCTTCAGTACGACAGACCAAAGCGTGTGATCTGTTTGCTAAGTAAGTATATCTAGTCCCAGGCTCGGTGCCACATGGGGTCTCTCAAAGAGATGAAAACGTTGAACTTGTTTCTTATTAACATCTTTCACGAATAAAACGAGGTGTCGATTGGCAGGGAGTAGGCCTAACGTAATCCCCTCTTTCAAGGCAATTAGTTTCTTGTCGTAGAACAAAGGACGTACAGTATCTGTTGTATTGTCCTATCCATCTGTAGACCACTCCTGACTTGTTACCTACTCTGGAAGCAATAGATGTGGACTCGGCAAGAAAGAACACAGAAGCAGAATGCGAGAGCACAGCTGATTCTGTGTCACTCACAAAGAATCATCCTCGAATATTAGCGTGGTGACAGGAAATAAACGGTAAATATGCATGGGGGTCTACCCTCTTATAAACTGTCAAATAAGCAGTTGTGGACATTTGGCAAATGGGATCCAAGTGGTAGGAGGAGGGACTATAATCTCTCTACGACACTACGTTAACAGGACCGTTATTTAACCTGTGGCACATTCATCCATCCCATCCGAGCAGAAACACAATATTTGGGAAGCAAATTGGCGCAGGACGAAAAACAATCCATAGAGCTCAAATAAACAATACCAAACAACAGTGCTCTAAAATTCTCTAATGATTTCACACACTTACAGGTATAATTGCCATTTTTATTCTTACTATATTCCAGGAAAAAGTTTAGAGAAAATGCAATATATATTTTTTTCCAGGCCAAATTTCTGCACGTCTTACGACTTTACAGACGACGCCAGAAATGTTATTGTACATCACGCTTTCATTTCTTGATTTAATGAGACTGCACGTTCTTGCGGATATGACAATGAGGATGGTTTTCTATAATCTGGCGCCAAATTCTTTGCACATGCGAACTAGTGATTCGAAGGTACCTGATATGTGCACCACCAGCGTACGTGGTTTTAAATATCTTGAATAAATCAATATGGGGAAAAATTTCAGTTAGATTTCATGACGCACCCATCACGTACAGTGCACAGACTGCTTTATTAACGGCTGTACAGTTTGCACCCAGTGAGCACGCATATATTTTGTGTGACAGATAAAAGAACCATCTTCTTGTGACATATCATTAAGCGGCTGTTACTTACAATGTAGAAAAAAGGTGTTAGCTGTGACGCTCGAGCAGATGCTGCGTTGACAAATGAAACATAATGGAAGAGATATCGAATTAAACTGGAAACCAAAGGTTTTTTTTCCATAAAATTTAATGGCTTATTCTTCAAATCTTTAATTCAGATTGGTACTAATTTCTATATTTTAATTTTGTCATGTGAGTGAATTTATTAATGAAATACTGGAGTAGCAATTTCTTCGGAAAAATTAGAGGACTTCCTTACCGTTTTGTAAGATGGGTTGCTGTGTATAAGTCAGTATACAAAACGAAGGCCCTGCGACAGGATATTTGGATAAGTACTTTTTTAGTTTTCTGCACTTTGAAATAAACGTGAAGTGACTCCTAATTTCCTAGATGCTACTGCATAACTCAAAAGTAGCCCTCAAATTTCAAGGTAATGAAATTTTTCGTTTTCTCTGAATGTAATCAAATTATCTTACAAAATTACGAATTTCACTTTTCATCAGTAAATCAAATTTCTGTAGCGCCTGTATTGAGCCACTACTTCTCACCATCCTAACATCTCTATGTTCAGGCCACTCACACCAGAAAACCGAGGGAAAGAAGAATGGGATATTTTTTACTAATATTGACTCTCCTTCGGCTTTAACATTTTTCACATTATCTCACATCCCACTTAAACGTCATTTTCTTTAAGTCTGGTTTGTGGCAAAAATCTTAATGGCTTGGGAGGATATCGCAACAAAGCTTGTCACATGTACAATAACATGCACAATGAGAACCAGACCAAAAGTTAATCGAGCAATCACAAAGACGCTTGCCCACATACATGTTTTCTTAAGTATTTTGTACTATGAGTTGTGTGGACACAAGTTTTCTCCCAAGATCAAGATGCGTATATCAATTTTTGCATCCGTGTATCTTTCTTTACATTTTTAAAATATATGTTATACTAATCAACGCATAACCGCCTATATTATACGTAAGAGTTTATCTTTGTAACTTCTCGTAGTTGACATTCCTAGAGAACAGCTCAAGAAAGGCCAAACCATCTAGAAGGCAAAGTGTGGACAGTTAGGTGTTACTCCTCAGTAAAGCGTATTTGTTGGTTTAATTACAATTTTTTACAACTAAATATATAGCGACGTGCAACACTGAAAGGAATGAACTTATGCTAATATTTGATACTTCTGATCACCTTACTTAGCAAAGACCGCATTGTTAGGCCAACATCTCTGAGCTGCCTGTGACATATTTATGCAAAATCGGACATTAATGTGTGGATCACTGTGCAATTTTGTACTACAAGGAAGGATTTGTTCACTTCCGTAAAAAATTACAAACCTTTCATTAGGCAGGATAATTAATTGCATCCAAAGCTATTAATTTCCATAATCTGCAATTTTCAGCTAAACCAACGCCGTGGAAGATAAGATGGAATAAGCATCATGTGGCTAGCACAGGGAGTTGGTTTGGGAATTCGTTCAGAGTTTTAGTGGGGAACGTGTTGCAAAAATATTCAACTGGAAAGAACGATAAACACAGAGGAGGATAACATTAAGATAAATCTTATGAAGAAGGTTTGAGGAGATGTGGTAGATGGAACTGGCTCGTGATCATGCCCAAAGAATGGACTTGATATTAGTAGTGTTGAACTTTCAGGTTCTTCTAAAGTAGTGGTAGTAGCTTGCGGTACGTCAGTCTGACTGCTTGTTACACTCTTACAAATCAAACCGGTACACTAGCAGCAGATAATGAGAACGCTCATCAAGCTTTGTTCCAAATTAGGACGAAGTGTTGTGATGAAAGACGAGGTGGAATACAATTTTGCTTCATCTTTCTTCTGAGAACTCGGCGCACAGGACTTCTCCCCTCTTACTGTCCGTAGTTGTTGCAATCATATCTCTCCGTTCATCCATTAAGGAGAACAGGCCCCTTGACAAGATCCTTTTCAGATTAACAAAATGAATAGATTCCGACAAGCGATAGGGTCACTTGAATGATGTACCAGCCTGTCACTCTTTCTGTGTTATGAAATTACATACAGAGTGGTGAAATTTCTACACTGTATGGGAAAGACCTGCCCCCAAATGTTTGAGAAGTCGAGAACGGAGGTCGGGCTCCACAAATTGCAGGATTATTAGATATTATTTGTTTTCTATTGAATATGTCTATTAATCTGTAAATTCTTCTGTTCTATGATATCTGTATGTAAATTTATGAATAATGTCTTACAGAAAAATTGGAAGAGAACAATAAACGAAGACGCTGCAGACAAGAAATTAATCAAGTGTTGCAAGACAGCAAATTTGAATATTTTAATTATGTTTCTATACAATTAAATGTAAGTGAGAAAGTTAAGTAAAAGAGGATAGGAGGAAACGATGAGCACAAAAATTAAATAATGGCTTGAGTATGCATCGTGATGGGGGTTACAGCATAAAACAAAATGGCAGTTGCTGCAGAAAATCTGGCGTTAGCAGTCACATTTCATGGAAATATGTGCTTATAGGCCTACAACTACTACTACTACTATTACTACTACTATTACTACTACTACTACTACTACTACTACTACGAATAATAATAATAATAATAATCATAATCATAATACTAATAATAACTATACTTTTTCTTCAGTCGCTCCGGACTAGCCTCTGTACCATCGCTCAAGTCCTATTGTTGTTTATGTTATGTAATACGTACATCAAATTCGTTCTGTTAGTGCATTTATGTATAACAAAAGAACATCAAGAATACACAGATTGAAAATCTATGAAGCAAATGTGTATGAGCATTTTATAGAATGTGCGCTGCGGGCCACTGCTCAGTGCCCCGCAGCGCCAGAGTCATTAGTATGTTCTAAAATTTCTAAAACAATTCTATGTCAAGACTAATTTTGCACACTGTTAGTCGTTTTTGCAGTAGTTTTACATAACCAAACCAGAACTCACTAACATGTACACGGCCAAATTATTTCTTACACTTAATGAGAGAAGAAAGGAAAGCAGTCATCATACTGCTGCCAAGGACTGTCAATTCTTTAGCCTTTTGACGCCTAATGTCAACTATAGTGGTCGTACCGCACCGCTAACCTCTAAAGTTACATTTTATATATTTATTCAACAAATATAGGTACTGAATATTTTAAACATAGTATATACTCTCCGTTTTTTCTCTTCAAAATGCAGTTTGTCTCATAATTCTAACGTATTTGGTTCCTGTATTGTTCACATTTTATATACAGGGTGTGCTAAAATTAAAAAAGTAATTCCGGCGCCAAAATTTTAAAGTGCCTGTAGGTGTAGGCTAACACAAAACGGTAAAGTATTGCAAAAACAATGAAATCTAGGATGTTACGTTGGAACTGGGGAGGGGAGAACCAAGAAATTAATCCAGATCTTTGAAAAGGAAACTTCTTACAAAGCGACCGTTTGGAAGATGGAAAAATAAATACGACTGCAATAACAATCAAGATGGAGATTAAGGAATAGTTTTGGGCATGGGAAAGGGGTGGAATTGACTGCTTTGTTCCTTGACGGCTTCATATTGGTGATATTTATGGAGAAAGAATGATAGGTTCGCGATGATACACAGCACTAGGAAAAGTCATCAAATACGTTGACGTGAAGCCTGGTGGTAAGACAGTCGACGGAAGACGGGGACGTTAGGGGGACACAATATTAAAATTTAGTTTTGAGAAAGGGACTATGAGGAAACGACTGTACAATGAGGGGTCCGCCAGAGAGAACAACGATGATGATAATGACGAAGATTGTGACGATTGTGAAGACAAAAATCGCACAAAAAAAAAAATAAAAAAAAATAATAATAACCACAACAGCAACAACAACTACATGTTCTGTGGCAAGAGTTTACATTTGACACCACTGCTGCGTGCTTCCTGTCACGGTCAGAACATACGCAAAGAGAAAAGAGGCAGGAAATGATCCAGGCAGGTCAAATTTACATGTTGACAGAGCTGCTGGAGCAGACTCTTTCACGAAACTATCAGCACCATATCTCCACCCACCCAACAAACCCTCTATAATCACAGAGGCTAATGATCACTGTCAAACCACATTACGATATTACTAACAAGCTAAAAAAAACTGCCATAATTCTGGGTCACGAACTGAGGAGAACAAAAAACGTATGTAACAATAGTGTTTATTTTTAGTGCTGAGCCTCAAATTCACATACAAGCAGGTACTTTGTACATATTTATATTACGGGTATATCATTTTTATCGGTGGGTTCTAGGGGCAATTGAACCAACAGTAAAAGGACTGGAGCTGGAAACTGGGTATCCACTTTAGTCTCCGAGTTTAAACATGCATGCAGTAAACGTTCACTGTCTCAAATGGCTTCATAAAATAAAGGACAAATTTTCTTTTACAATAGATATCGAGGACGTTAAAAAATACTGCCCAGTAACTTACGTAATGTAATCTCTGCAGCTGAAACCGAGTCATGATTAATTATTACAGCTTACACAACATTCATAAGAACAGTGGATGATGAAAGTTATTTTATTTTATTGTCGTACCCAAAGGGCATAACTTTACGACAAACGTAATTGGGAAACAGGAAAAAATTACTGTTAATTACTTTCAAAGTGTAAATTATAATAGGCAAATGTTTGTGCGGAAACTTTACAAGCCTTCTTAACAAATTAGTTTGTGGAGCTGAACGGCCACAAATTCTTACTCTCTTGCCTGCTCCTCTGACCGTTATGTGTGTGTTTGTGTGTGTGTGTGGTAAAAAGAACGCATCCCTGCAGTCTTAAGTGTATTAAACAATTTTCCTTCCCGTCAGTGATAAGTGCACTTAAACTGTAATATATTTCTCCACTTCTACAGGCACTTCGGATTCATCAGCAGTCTGTACATTGCTTTTATGGAGAATTAACCTTTTGGCGCCGGAATTATTTTTTAATTTTAGCACATTCTGTATATAAAATGTGAATAATACATGAACCAAACACGTTAGAATTATGAAACAAACTGCATTTTGAAGAGAAAAATACGGAGAGTATATACCACATTTAAAATATTCAGTACCTATATTTGTTGAATAAATATATAAAATGCAACTTTGGAGGTTAGCGGTGCGGTACGTCAACTATAGTTGACGTTAGGCGTATAAGGTTAAACAGGATAAGAATTGGATGCCTAAGGCTTCTGACGCCTTCGTTGTGTTATTTTTTTCTAATTTTAATTTCGCTAGTGCTAACTTTGTCGTAAAATCTGAGGTTTTTATAAATTTATTCAAAATCAGCGCAAATATTCTTCATTTGTGAGATTGAAAGTTTAAAAGTATCTTATGTTTAATTATTTTGAATTTTGTAAATTTGGAAATGCGCATTTGGCATTAATGTGTGCGGAATTCGACAAGGCGATGAAACCAACAGATATACCTAGAGATTTTAGAGTAACTTATAAACACCTAAATGTACATGTTTCGACCACAATTGTGGCCATCCTCAAAGAGGTGTCTACAAAGGATATAAAAAAAGGTAAAGTGATCCCGTTACAGGCCCGGTGTGGCCCAGGGGGTGGGTAGACGTATAGCTCTACTCTTCATGACCGCCGCACTAGAAGGGGGTGAGTGGTCAGCAGCACGCCCAGGCCGCACTTCACCCCTGGGAAAGACCCGGTACCCATTGTACAGGAGATTGGGTGGGCCCCAGGGCCGGTCTGGACGGGCGGAAAATCTCGTCCCCACCGAGATTCGATCCCGGACCGTCCAGTTCGTAGCTCAGTCTCTACTACAAAGGACATATTACAAGAGTTTTAAGAAATAATGCTAATGTAAAATAGTATGTTTTAAATGTATGGTTTAAAATGTATATAAAAATATAAAACACAAATAAAATTACGTGCTAAATTCAAATGAGGAAGGAATGTTGCGTGTAGCTATTGTGTGGTACGTCACCATACATGTGAGCAATGCTGATGTTAGTAGGTTCTCATTGATTCATGCAGAACCTCATTGAGCTTATATATACAGAAGCATGGTCACCGGTATATGAAAGAAACAGTGGCACCATAAATTTTAAAACCTTTCGTTTGACTATTTCTGTGTACAAAACAACTGTGCCTACTTTCCCAATTCTAACTTGATGTACGAATTGTACAGTTCTGTGACGCTGTTGTTTCAGCTTTACGCAGTTTTATTAGTACGCTGAAGAGAGTTCTTGCTGTTTCTGTGAAAAAGACCTTTGGTGTGAATCGGCATAATTTAAAAACAAAGAGAGGGTAAGAAATTAGGAGTTTCACTTTAAGAATTGCTATTTGTTGGCTTTCACGTTGAAGTACTGACTTTTACTTACATTGTACTCAATATTCTTCAAATTTTTTCCTCTCAATAATAATAGGACAGGAAACGTAACGCTGATATTATAGCGGGGAAAAGATACATATTTTTTTTCGTGTAATGAAAACCTACTTGATGTACTATTTATCCTCAGTTTATTTCGTCAATCAACCTCTACATTTTTCGGGCATATTTGTAGCCCATCATCAGGAGGTATACTGTATATATACAGCAATTGGTAGGTGTTGGCCTTTTCAGTTGACCGTCTGTTGGCCGGCCAACAGACAGGATAAATAGTGCACCAATTTGGTTTTCGTTACACGGATGTATCGAGATGAACGGTCAACGAAACATAAAAATCATATATTTGCTATTTATCACGAAGATTTATATTTGCACAAAATTTTTTAAACTTAGGGAGGGGTCTACTCCGTAGGTAACGTGTTATTGGGTCTTCCCCATTGCCCTTAGCTCCCATAGCCTGTTTGACCCATTAAAAACGAGAACGAACATCGGAGCAGACGTCTGCAACCTTCCTTCTCTGCGGCAGTCTGATAACGTGCGACTTAAACGGATCGTTATGTGACCTGATCACGAGAACCGAGACCTGTGCTTCTGACAAACGCCAAGAGACGCTACTGATAATTCGATTCTATCAAATAATAATGATCTTCTGAACACAGGGGACAAATTGTACTCTCACTTCAAACCTCTTTACCTCCAAATATACGGACTTCTTTTTACACGGCAAAAAAAAAGTTGATATGCATGTGATTTCCGTATGTTCAGCGATTTGAAACAGTGACTTTGTACTGGAGAAAATATAAGCTAACGCCTTGGCTCTAAACTTCCTTGCTTGGATGTAATTCACGGTTTGAAAAACGCACATTAGCCTGGATGTCCACAGAGTAGATGTAACTTGATGTCACTTGCCATTTTATTTCACTTCTTATGTGCTCAACATGTTTCGGACATTAATATATCCATCATCAGGAGCTTGCAACTATTCTGTGGAATTACCACATTGGTCGTATTGTTCTTGGTTCGATGTGTGTTGGAGTTTCGGTGTGGTTAGGTTGGAGTTGTATCTGTGTTGCAGGCTGAAGCAGCCTGCAACACGGATAGAGTAGAGTTAGTTAGTGGAAGGACTGACGTGTCGGTAAAGCTCCAGAATTGTGATGCTACCCGACTTGAATCACGCCGGGTTCCCCAGAATTTCTGACTGAGGTTCTTCACGCTTTTTCCGAGTCCCCCAGACAAATGACGGAACGTTCCATGATGAGACCAAGACTGCTTTCTTCCAACTCTCTTCGCCGTCAGTCATCATATCCCTCGACGCTGTAGAGTCACGTGACTTACAGGGTGGCCAAACAAACCACAAAAAATGAATAGACCTATCGATGTTATGACTCACCTGATGGAAGCCGAGGTAGCTCTCTATGCTGTGGGTAGCGAAGAAAACTTCACCTTCGCATGTCAAGATGAGCAGAAAGCCGTTCAACGCCTGAAACACAACAGACACGAATTCAAGTTCAAGTAACGTTTAACACGTCAGGATGAAAATATTTATTTGACATTCTTAATAACACATCATGGCTACAGAATCTCTACAGTTTTTACGCGAGAATTATTCAATAATTTTGCACACAGTCTTGAATTCATTATATGTAGGCATTGGTTATGGGTAACTGTTTATCAGCAAGTTTTTCCTGATGCGGGAACGAGGAAAGGTTAATAAAATCAGGCGCTTTAGATCTCCTAAAAGTTGCGAAGTTGGTTTACTTTGGATTATAACGGTTCGGTATATCAGATCTAATCAAGAGTAGAATATTTATTGTAAGATCGAATTATCATTTATATATTATTGATACATAATAATATAGTATGTAATTAAGATGCACACTTATTATGTAAACAATAACTTTTTGTGTCAAACGTTTAAAGACACACAAGAAAATAATATAAAATTTTGCTCAATAACGTAGCTGCATTTATTGGAATGTGTAACATCCATTTCTGGAGTATAATTTTTTTTCGTTTTGAAAAAGGAAAGAATGTGTTCCTTCAAAACGACGGTATATTTTTAGGTCAGTAGGCAGCATAACATCTCAGGAAACACAGCGCTCTATGTCAGATTGTATTTTAATTTTCTGCTGTGGTATGAAACACTTCTATTTCAAAAGTATAGCCACGTAAGCCACCAGTCTTGAGAGGCGTTATTTAGCTCTAACCGTAATGATTTCCCTAGTTATGGCCTTTCTTTATCGAATTCGGAGTAAAGAAAATGCATTATGTTATTATTGTTATCGGAAACACCTTTCCTGTGTTCTCTTATCTCTTCTGTAGGTCCCATAATGCTTCCTTCACGGTTTAGAAGGAAGTGTACTATTGAGTGATTGATGGGCCTCATGTCATTAAGGGGTAACCGTACTACTAAAGGATTATGTGGAGCCTGGCGGGAAGTAGGGCCTATCCTGATCCTGTAAGTATGGGTCGACAGCAGAAGTGACAACATCGTCAAGTGGCTTGTTTTTTTTATCATTCCTATCGGCAGTATTTTCAGAGGCCATAAACGACAGTTCTGGTACACATACACGCGGAAACAAACACACACGTAAGCACATGGGGTGAAACTACATACTCCTCATTATAGGCTGTACCTTACTTAGTGTACTGCATTCCAAACTCCCCAAGAAATTTTAGTCAGTAGTTTGTCTTAAAACTTTTCCATATACGGGTCCATTATACTCCATAGAACAAGAAATGATCTAACAAAATATCGCGGAATACTTAGTAAAATTTTCTGCTTTATATGGTGAAAGATTTTCTTCGAATCTGGAATTGTGATTGCCTTAGTTTCTTTAAGAACACGCTACAATTGTACATTGTGGCAGACCCCAGGCGCTGCAGTCCAAATGCTTTCCGAATAATCGGTTCGTCATAACTAAAGCGACGTAAGGAAGCAGCTGATAAATTTTGGAATAAGAAGGGGGATGGCATTTAAAATTATAAAGATCTTGTTGGGCTGTAGTCAACATGAGGTATGAAGTATGAAGGAGAGACGTATAAGGAATGGGAGAAAATATCTGTAAGACTGTATACCAGTATTTGATCAGAAAATCCGGATAAAAGCGACTTGGAAGAATTATAAAACTTGGGAGGATAATGTGAAAACTGATCTTAAACAAATGAAGTAGAATGGCATAATATGTACTAGTTTGTCTCATATAAAGTCCTGGCTCGAGCTCGTATAAAACGGCAAGGATGTATGGATTTCATCGGACGCAGAGAATTTTAGTCCAGGAGAGAAAATACTAGTTTCTGAAGAAAAACTCTTTTCATTGGAATGAGTTATGTGGCTCTTTGAGTAACTAAGTTGACTCTCCTGAAAAAATATGGAAATATTTCGTGGAAAATGGTTCCTATTGAAGCAACGTAACGTCATAAAGCTGTCTGCACCACTGACAAGTTCTGTGGTAGATCCAATAAATCGAAAGCTATCGTAGTAGTCCATTACGTCACGTTAAAAAGAGCACACACACACACACACACACACACACACACATATATATCTTGCCTCATGAATTCTACCTTCTGAACAATGAAACTGAAATAATCATAAACTTCGACGAACAAATGATATTCAATTAAAGCGTCGCCTGTAATTAGATGATAAGCATGACGAATATTCTAGTGCTTTGCGCACTGCCATTCAGCAGTGTGGTGGCGTGTTCGTACGTTCTTGTCACTCTGCTAATATACGTATTTCCCGTTTCGCCAAGCAAGCCACCTGAAGGAAAAGAGTTTTAGAAATACACATTAAAGAATGAATTACTTGTCCCGCAGAAAACACTGCGCATTGTTTACAAGTACTAATTATTTATGCTTATGCTGAGAATCGCACCAAAACCGTTGATTTCACTCTTATGGTAAAGTACAGGCATTTTTATGTGGTGCATATAGACAACATTTTGTGCAACCGGTTAATTTGGGCCTATAAATTCAAATAAGTTTTCTTATTGCCGATAATTATCATGGTAAAGGTAAAGGTAGGGGACCGCGGTGGCACAGTGGTTAAGGTGCTGTGCTACAAATCGGAAGGTCGCTGGTTCGATCCCAGCTGGTGTCATTGGAATTTTTCATTGACATAAAGTCCTTGCG
>Ga0123354_10002338_pt1 | contig 24871 bp, 16 predicted proteins | sample TergutLab28metaG_2_FD_97872 | JGI IMG/M metagenome (GOLD analysis project Ga0123354, IMG submission 97872) | Labiotermes labralis P4 segment gut microbial communities from Petit-Saut dam, French Guiana - Lab288 P4 | ecosystem: Host-associated > Arthropoda: Insects > Digestive system > Gut ...
ACAGTCGGCGGCCCCTTCAATTGTCTTAAACATGTTTAATGCACAGGAACAAACATAAACATAACACGAATTTCACGAAATGGCGTCTGTGGCTTCTCAATTGTTAGAGGAAGTCACTGCACATGCGCAAAATGACAGTCTTGAGGATGTGCGAGAGATATGCGCAGACGGTACTTACTTTCCGAATAACGTACGTACATTTGTCAGCATTGTGGTTCTTATTTACTTCCTGTATTCCCACCAAAAATAAAATGGTAGCCATAGTACTAATTATGCTGTGCTGGTGTATTGGCCACAACATGAACCAGACTGGATAGAATTCCACTTATGAAAACTGTTTTACTTTTTTAAAATGTATAATATTTGTGTTCTGTGTTTTACAGTTTGCCCATTGCAGTCACTGGCAAGAGAACATCTACTAAAATGCAGTACTACAGCAGGCAGCAGTCACTTCTATCACACATGCACCTTACAGCCACTTCTGTCCCCAAGAGAAAAAATGGCTAAGCAGAATGATCTCTGTGTTACACCACTATTATCACAGTCTGGTATAATATTGCAGAATGTAAAGGAGTTCTCACTAAGTGCTAAACAGATGGCAGCTCATGGACATGATCATACAAAACTCTGGACAGCAGAAAAAGTTCTGAGTGCTGGCCTGCTTGGGATTATACCTGCAGCATTTCTGATCCCTTCTCAGTTTATGGACTATATGTTGGCAATTTCAGTTGTGATGCATAATCATTGGTGAGTATCGTGTACTGGCAATGAGAAATTTTACATTTTGCTGTAACATAATATAGAGAGGCAGGCTCATATATGGTGCAGAACCAGTTTAATTCAGATTTTTATATTAAAAGTTAAAGGTAAGGTTTTCCCAATGCATGATGAAGCATGGCACCATTAATACATGGGAGTGGAGTTGTACTGTCATTCATTTTTAACTTCTGGTATTGGACAATGATAAATAGTAAGGTTTATGTCTCTGCTGCTTTACCCCTGAAGAAAGAACCCTATATATTTTGGATAAGAGACTGGATGGGAGGGCCAGTTTCAGTTTGGGTACTGGAGTGAACAGAGAAGAGAAAGAATCAAACCCATGTGTCTCGGACACGGACATGGACAGCTTCTAGTCTTCATGATGACTTAGCTGTTATGGCTTACTTTCACATCATAAAGAAAATACAAATTCACTGATAAATTATTTCAACCAACTTTTAATTTTATTTTGTGTGATATTTCCTACAGCCTTTAATCCATTATTATGAACACGTTCATATATAGCATGTCCCTTACAGAATGTCTCTGAACATGGCAGCAGCCATGAGAGTTTTATTGCGTAGCAAGTCTGTGTCTGCAAGGGATTTAGAGCCTGTTTTTGACTTGCAGTTTATCTGATCTTATTTCATAACAGAGTCTCAGAGTGCTGACCTCCAGCTTTTAAGCAGGCCTTCCACCTTCTGAAAATATTTCTTGATACAATCAAAGGTCAATTGAAATATTAGCAGTTTTGCGTGGAATGGTGTCTTCAATTCTTGCAAAGAATGTTCACTTAAATTCATATGTTTGAGTGTCCCCTACTAATAACTGTGTGAATTCAAATATAGAAATATAGGAGGCCACATTCCATGAGTTATCAAGTGTTGGTGGAATACTTCCCACAGGGCATTTGTTGAGACATTTGTGTTGTGGGCTATGGCATTGTTGCACTTGAAGTAACAGTACATTTCTCTTCTGTTATTTCTCCGAAGTATGATGTTGGAATTGAAAACATGAGGCAGGAGGAGTATTTATTTTTTTTAATAAATGCAAGACTTATAATTGTGCTTGTACACACCGCACACCATACTGCAACTGACATTCATGCAGAGAACTCCATAAACTGTATGGCGACTTCTGGGTAATGAATATCTGTTATTATGTCTGTTTGAATTCCCATTTAATGTAAAAAATGCCACTTTTGATATAAACACACACTGTTCACCTGAATACGTCTCTGCTGACCTGCTCTCTTTGACTTGTAACACGTGACTTAGTGCCATTCTGACAGAACTCACATATGCAAGCAGAGGTGGTATTTTTGTGTAATGGGGACACAGTTAATTTGACTCTGTAGGTAGTTACTCCAAAAACTACCCGGACAAATGTGTGGGAAACTGAACTGTAGTTTATGAATGTTGTCCAAATGGAACTACTTTGGAGATGTGGGTGAAGGAGTAGAGGCCATTAAAAATAATCATCATGGCCTTTGAGGCAGGCTCCCACTGACATACCAGCCAGTGTTTCACTGCTTCATGAGACTTTCTGGACTGCTGCTGGAACCATTACATCATTTCAGCTTTGACATCACCTGACAAAGTCTGTGGCCCTTTGACATCACCATCAATGCCCACCACTACTGAAGAACCCTCCTGAGACCTACGTACTGCTGTCAAGAGAGCGTCCCAGCTTGCACACAAGATCTGTGACTGTTGCATGACAGTACTTGCCCCCTTGTGGCCTGCAGTGTTCAGGACATGCTGTAATCTATGCACTGGAAGAAATTGGTTTGTCCCCAGTACAGTCTGGACCTTGCATTATATGACTTTCATGTGTTCAGCCCCCTCAAGAAAGCACTAAAATTGCTGTAGAAATGGGTCAGACACAGGTATCAGTGCTGTGGTGGTGGTGGTGGTGGTGCAATGCTTCCAGCAGTTGTCTAGATTCCTTTCCGGATGGATTCTGGCACCTGGTATAGCAGGATGCCTGCTGCTGCACTGATGGAGGTTTTTCTTAATGGACTCCTACATCACTTGTAACAATGTTCATACAGGTTCAATGTGAACCAACTTATTGTACAAATATTGGGTGACAAGGCAGATGTCTTGAATGTATTTGTAAATTTCTGAAATTTCAGGTTGTTGTTGCATTGTATAAATGTAATCGTATTAATTTAAAACATTATTTTCTTTGACCAAAATATACATCTTTTGGAATATTATGCCATGGTAACTGGGATGTAGTTACTGACATATTGGAAGAATATAATCACAGATCTTGACCATTTATATCTCTTGCTCTCTCTCTCTCTCTCTCTCTCTGTCTCACACACATTGTGAGCAATGTTTTAAAATAGAATACTGTAATGTGGAATCAAAGGAAAGTGTTATTTTGGTGGATTAATAAGGAAACTGTCTCAGCAAATTTGGATTTCTTTACAGGGGTGTTGAAGCTATAGTCTTGGACTATGTGCGCCCAATAATCTTTGGGAACGTAATTCCCAAAATTGCTGTTGGTGCGGTATATGTTCTGTCAGTCGCTACATTGGCTGGGCTCTTCTTCTTCATTACCAATGATGTGGGCATTGTTGGTGCCATCAAGAAGTTGTGGCAGCTGTAAAAGAAGCCATTAGTCTGAATAAGATAGAAGCTGACCTGTTGATATGTTGTACTGTTTTAAACATTTGTAAATACATTTATTATAAGAAAGTCTTGTGAATTCTTACATTCTGAGTATTCAGTCTGGTAAAAATAAAAATATATTGCAAATATAATACTAGGAGAATTATTTATTCCAAGTATAGATTGTAAAGTGCAGCATGAAGCATAAACGATGAAGAGGACAGATGCAGCATTTACCATTGTTTGCACAGAACATTGCAATTGATGTGCAGCACCCCAGCTGTGTATTTGTAAGGTCCCAGGTGCAAATCTTGGCCCAGAGATTGTTTGTGAAGTACTGTATTTTTTTTTTATCTGTATCTGTAGATGGGGGTGTCTTGACTCATTCTACATTGCCTGCAATCAAGTGGCTTTAAATAATCATAACTGTGCTGCTAAAATTTTTCTTATGGACACAGGAGATTGTTGCACATTATCTCTGGATATGTGTTCATCCAGTTTCACACATGTACATAGTGATGTATTCATTAGTATGTGAAAGAGTAGACTGTAAAACTCAACATTAGAAGTCAGTTTTACTTGTATAACAGTAATGTTTACAGACTTACACATTTTCAGGTTATGCAGTTTCATACTTATTCAATTTTCTTATTTTTCTTCTTTTGCTTCTCCTCAAACACTGGAGTCCATTGTGGACTTTGGCTTCCAATACAGCTCTTGTCCATTCCTTTCAGCCTTTGGCCACTACTTCCCAATTTTGTATTCACATTATCTTCAGATCCTTTTCATCCTCATAAGCCCATCTTTTTTGTGGCCTTCCTCTCTTCCTTATTCCTTTCATTCTGGCACTTTTTGTTTTGGTATTCATTCATTATTCTTCCTTTCACTATGTCCATACCATCTTCATCTAAGTGATTTTGTGAATTTTACAATCCCTGCCCCTTGTGATGTATCCTGTATCCCCTTACTTGTTCTTTTTCACCAGCTTTTTTCTTCTTTAAGGGGCCATATATTTTTCTTACAATCTACCTTTCGAATGCTGTGAGAGCATTCATTCCTTCTGAGTTCATAGTCAGGCTTCTTTGCCGTAGTTAAGATCGGTTGTATTAAGTTTTATACATTTTTTTATTTATTTTGAGACAACAGTTTGGAGCTGCAAAGTCTGTTAGGTGCCGAGTATGTTCAGATTGCTGCCATAATTTTAGTATGAATGAATGAATGAATGTCCATATTTTAATTACATTTTCTAGACGTAATCTCAATTATGTGAATCTGTCAGTTGCTTTGAATCTAAAATAATTTATGTTATGTCTTGGAGATATTTTGCTTGTATGGGGGACATTTTAATATGAGTGGTTTTCTCATCATTAATTATTTAGCCAATTTTTCTAAGTTTCCAAGTCAGATAATATTTCTTGTAAGGCTAGAATATTTCTGGTGACCAAAAGAATCTAAACAGCATATGCATAAATTTGGTGTGATTTGTAGACAGTACCAGGATTTTATTTTTCTGGAATTTTCTTGCGAACCGTGTTTAATGCTACAATGAATAATGTTGCTTAAAAGGTATCCCCTGTCTTACTCCTGTTGATATATTAAAAAAGGTTCTACTACCATTATTTGCTGTGAATACTCTAGGTGTATTATCATTAATGTAATATTTTTGAGCTTTATTATTTGTCACTGTATTCCACATATAGTTGATTTCTGCCTGTTTTATCGAAAGGTAGTCTGAAGTCAATAAATAGCATAATAAGTCTGTATTATAATCTTAGCCTTTTTGCACCATTTGTCTCATCACAAATATTTGGTAGTCATTGTATGCATTCAGCCTTTTGAGAATAATGTTTGATAGAACTGTGTGTGTCACATTTAGTTGAGTAATTCTCCTGTACATACTGCATAAGTTGTAATTTGTCTCGTCTTAGAAGTCAGACGTGCTAAGCCTTCTGTCCATTCAGCTGACATTCTTTCTTGATTCTATGGGTATTTATTTATGTATTCTTCATAATAAGGTTTTACCTCCATGTTATATGAATTGAGCTTTGATGGCATCCTTATCTGGAGTCTTCTAATTTTTTAATATTAATGTTGCTCCTGCTACTTCCTCAGTAGTTGGGTATTCAATCCAGCATTGTGCATTTAGGTATTTATTATTTTTACTTAGTCTTTGGGTATTTACATTATCTCTATTTTTGTTTAACATCTCTTGACAGTTGTCAGTCCGTCTGTTATTGACCTTTGTTTCATCTGCTATTTTACCTTGCTTCTCTGTACATGTGTTGAGTGTTGGTTGATACCCATGTTTTATCTGTATAGCTAATGTATACACCATTCTATTCTTGTTTGCAGTATTGTATTCTTAACTTGCCCCTCGGTTTTTATAATCTTTTCTTAAGCAGTTTTACAAAGAGTAAAAAAATTAATTAATACAATTATTTAAACACATGCTGAATTTTTCCTTATGGGAGTGAAAGCTCAATGAGATGAAACACACTGGGTGGGGGAGTCATACTGTGGCCGGTCAGGTTCCAGTGTTTCAGTTTACAGTATGTATGGTATAATCATTTCTGACTTTACCAAAATTGGACTTGCATAAAACCTTCTGGAATATAATTTTTGTGTGAGTCAGAGGGTTGTCTTTGCACCTTTATGCCATTATATCATTCTCCATCATTGTGGTACTAGCAGACTGATTTAAATGGTCTTTAAATGTTCACCATTTTATTACTGTTACATTTGGCATGTGAACACAGTTTTGACACTGCTGTCAATCTCTTGAATGTACTTTTTGAGTACTGAAGGGGGACAGTGGTACAGAAGGAGGGAACAACTTCATATTAGCTGAGAAATATTTTACTGCAGGTTCAGGGAGAAGCCATTGTCTTCAATCCTGAATCATGCATTATACATGCATGTTATCAATGACCTGATACAAGCATAAGTCATAACTTAAAACAGAGATTCACTTAAGTGCAATGCAAGACAGGTCAGAAGCAGAAACTTTACAAGTATTACACCTCATTATTCTGTATAGCAGAGGTGCAGTTTGCGTAGATGAGTCAGGCACATTAGGTCTGTCATCATACCTGCAATTTTGATATTCTTTTCTGAGCTGTTGCATAAGGAAATATGTTGTGTTTTTCATTTGAAGGTTATGTTTTATTGCGAGGATTAAATCCATTTCCATACATACTGAAGATTAGGAAATAACAAATTCAAACATATATCAGTGAACTTTAATTAATTCTGAACACAGTATTCACATAAAAATTGGATATGACTGATACATGAATTATATTCCATGCATGACCAAAGTTTGTGTTACATGCGTAAAACCTAGGAAACTTTATTCCTCTTGATACATAAAAAGGGGAAACTATTATGTTAAAAGAAGAGCAAATTTTAGGGACATTTAATTGCTTAACCTTCCAGTGATACTGATAAAAATGGCTACCAATATTGGCACCAGTTAACCATGTCTGCATCTCAGTCCCTAAATGCTTCATAGTTTGACAGGTTTCAGCATAAAGGTTTTTCCTTTGACTAGTGAAATAGGTGGTTAGTTTCTACAATTCATTTCTTTGTCATTCAGGCATGTGCTTGGCACACATGTGTCTGACATGTATGTTACAGCAAGATGTGGGATGCTTTAAAATATTGATCAGTGTTAGATTTGCAAATGATTCTGAAATTACTCCATTGTAAGTATAAAAATTAAATTTGTATTCCATATGCAATTCAGGTACCATCTACTGGCCTTGAAGTTATGTAATTAAAGAATATATGTATGTATTTAAATGTTTTGATTATATAGATGATTAGGTTGTCAGAGGAGAGAAATATCCGAGCAGGTGCGGAACATCTCCTGTGGACCACAGCCAAGGCTGCCCGTGCCATCTCCACAAAAGCCCCAGTTATTTCCTGAAACCATAAAGACGGTAGATTGTAGTGATTTTTTCTATTACTTATTGCTCTTTTTGGACATAAAATTTGGTCTTTCACCATAAGGAAAGGATGATGCAAGGATATTTGAGAATGGAGTCGTGAGAGAATATAGTACCTGGGGCAAATATGACCACCACAGCAATAGAATATATGCAATTTTACAGTCTAACACAACCTTTATTATGCGAATACAGTTAAAAGATAATTAAACAATCATAACAGTGACACGTTTCGGCTTTTTTCCTACAGCCATCTTCAGGCTGTAACCTAAATAGGTTTTTAATATACAATTAACATCCCAGAAAATATGAGATCTCGTTTAAAAGGTTACTATAATATATTAGGAAGTAACATAAAATTTGAATTCAATTATAAAATAATATAGGTAATAAAGATAAAAAATTATAGGTTATAAAATTTGAATTGTTGGGAGTATGTATAGAGTGATCTTGTAGAAGACTGTATGTTGCGATATTAATGAAGACCTACTTCACCCAGTTTATGGGAGGTTGTGTTAATGAGATCTCATATGGTCTGAGATGTTAATTGTATATTAAAAACCTTTTTAGGCCACATCCTGAAGATGGCTGTATGAAAAAAGCTGAAATATGTCGCTCTTATGATTGTTTAATTATTTTTTAACTATTCACATAATGAAGGTTGTGTTAGACTGTAAAATTACATATATGTATATTCTATTGATTATTAAAAACACAGCGTGGATGCCTCACCTGAAAACCATGACCACCACAAGGAAAACTAAATTTTTTTATTATGAAATCGCAGGAAAAGTCAGAAGTAAGAAGTTTGTTGTATAAGTAGACCATAGGACTGTACAACCAAAAAAGGTTGTTGGTCGAATCCTATTAAGTGTGAAGTAGCAAGAATTTGACCTGTGTTATTAATTCCCTCAGATCCCACCTGCAACTACTGTGGCATATGTGATGTTCTCTTATACATCCCTTATGCACTAAATGTGTCCTGTTCCAAAATTTGTACTGTTTGCTAGCAGCAATGCTTGACAACCCATTTGTTCTGTTGGCTGACATGGCATCCTGCAAGTTCTCTTCCTACCATTTACCACTCAAAGATTTCTGTCTGCATGTATATGTCTTCTGGAAAACTAAAGATGGTCTTTTTTTTTTTTTCAGAAGTCTCACAAACTTACAATGTTAGTGATTGTATGTACATCGAAGGTAAAGTGGCCAAAGCATTGTTACATAATCTTCACATGACATTCTTTATGAATGACTGTTTCACTAAACAAACAGTAATTTAAAACAGGTACTCATATTAGCATCAGAAGCTTGAATAAATTTTCTTTTTATCAGTGTAAATTCAATTAAATGGATGAATACTGATAGTACTGTAATTCAACTTACTTCACTGGTGTTTCATCAGTTTTCACAGATGATAAATTTGCTTGTGACAGTGATGTGTATGGCTGGGACATGTACAGGTGGAATATTTTGTGACAGACATACACTCTGCTGTCTCTCTGAGATATAGTGTGTGACGTATTTCATCATACTTATTAGACCAACTTGGAAGGGATATTTGCCATTGGCTGACCTACCTGATGTGCATTATTTGAAATGAAGAGGGTGAAATTAACAAGAATCTGAAGAGGGCTATATAATGGGAGCTTTGTAATTGTATAGTTCATAAACTATGATTAGAATATCAAGTGAAGGTAACTGAGACACTGAATTTTGTTAGGAAGAGACTAATTAGGGTGGAGGATTTGATAGGAGGATAATATTAAAGTGAATAATAATAAAGGAATAGGTTGTAATAATTTGTATAAGATTCATATGGCACAAGACAGGATTTATTTGATGGTCTGGTGTTTTTTTAACGGTACGGTTAATTACTAGATTATAAGAGCGCCTATTAGCTCCTGAAGAAGGATTCTGCTCCTTGCGGTTAGGTGGGGGGGGGGGGGGGGGGGGGGGGGGGGGGGGGGGTGGTGCGGGAGGTGTCGTAGGTTCAACAGCATATTATTGATTGCTTGTCCATATTTTTTACTCATTATAAAAACTAATTACTGTCGTTATTTACAAAAATAGAAAGGACTTTCTTAGAGAATGTAAATACAGCTGCTGTTATGCTATCGTATGAAACATATGCCATTGCATGGAATAAATTCGACAGAGGCCATACCGTTGTGTAGTAACAAATTTGTATAATGTGTTGTATACCGTCAGTACACAACAATATATCAGTACAGTGATATAATATATACAGTCAGATCACATTATGGCAACATGTTTCGACCCTAAACGGTCATCTTCAGGACAATACAGAACATTTTTAAGGTACAATAAAATGAGCACTCAGTGGGATCCCATTTCGTTTACAGTAAAAGTTAAAATAACATATGATGAACTGCTTATTTATAACTAAAACTGAAGTTATAAATAAGAAGTTCGTTGTATGTTATTTTAACTTTTACACTAAACGAAATGGGATCCCACTGAGTGCTCATTTTATTGTACCTTAAAAATGTTCTCTATTGTCCTAAAGATGACCGTTTAGGGTCGAAACATGTTGCCATAATGTGATCTGACTGTATATATTATATCACTGTACTGATATATTGTTGTGTACTGACGGTATGTAACACATTATGCATAAAATAAAGCTTGGTTACTAATGAATCCGTTGTTATTTAAGAAATGGATTATTCTTAATTTTCTTTATATTTCTTTAAACGAGTTATATACACTAGAGGAGGGATGTAACTGGACGTAACTCGAGGTTGGAGTGAAGTGCGTAATGAGAAGCATTGTGATTTATACACCTCACCAAGTATATTTTGTTACGACGGCCATATCGAGGAGGGTGAGAAGGGCAGGGAAAGCCGCGAGTGTGGGGAGAAGAGAAATGCATAAAGCTTTTGGCTGGGAAAACCTGAGACAGACCGAATGAGAGACCTATAGGCATCAATGTTATGATAATTAAATGTAAATTAATCCATCTCAGCAAAGGAACAAGAGACGGGTTCTTGTAACGAAAATGATCCTTCGGATGTCATAAAATTGGGGAATATTTGAGGAGCTAAGGAATTATTAGCTTCTCAGGAACCAGTGGCTTACCCAGGAATTTTGTTCCCGGGGGGGGGGTTCAACAAATTCACTTGAGGACAGAGGACAGAGAGAACGGGGATCTAGGGGCGGTAGCACCTTAGTCAGGGGTTCTGGAGGCAACTGTAATTTGGTACAAGAAATTTAATTTCATATAGTAAAATTTTCTTAATTTTTGGTACTTTAAGACTATTTATGATGAAAATCAATTTATTTGTCATTGCTAATGTAAAACAATTGCGAACATAGGTAGTTTTAGAATTTTACTGCCTTTTTTCCGAACATCTTGGGGTGTTGGCGTTCTAAATTCAGCAATTTTTAATAGTTTTCACAATCGGGTTGAGTTTGGCACGATTTTTGAAGACCTTTGGAATTTCGGGGGGTTTGAATCCCCCAACCCCCCCTCTCGGTACACCCCTGTCAGGAACAGCTCTGCTCGTCTGTGTTAGTAATTTAGTTGGTAGTTTTAACACAAGCGGTTAGTATTAAGAGTACCTGATAATGCTCGTAGTATTTTTTACCTAATTTTGGTACAGGAAATCATTAGATACGTGCTGCCTAACCAGGGATCCGCAGAACATCGTTAGGGGTTTCGCGAGAAATCGTGAAATAAGGGCATAAAAATTATTAAGCACCGCGAAAAAATGTTAAATATCCCTCGAAATGTTGTGTGAATTTTTGTCCCGCAATTGGCAATCCTGTAGTAATCTGTATGTGCTACTACCTCCGATTTTTGGCCTGTAAAACTTTTTCATAGGCACGGATTTGTCGGGATGTGGAAAGTGTTCTCGGGTTTCCTTCAAGAAGGAGTGGTTGAGAAACACTCGATTAGATGTTCACAGCAGTGAATATTTTACGTCTTCTAGGATAAGATATTGTGTTATCTGGTACCTATTTGAGTACAAGGCGTCACGTGCTAGAAGGTCGTAATTTTATTTGTAACAATATTTTATAACAAATATCAGAAAAATGTTACGTTTTTACAGTTGTTATTCTCATATCCATACACGCTCTTTGCAGTACCTTGAAGGACATAAGAAAATAGAAAAACTTTAATACAGTGACACCTGTCTTAAATGGAACCTGAGTACAACGGGAATGACTGGAGCAGAAATATTTTGCAGCCCCAAGGATTCAAACTTCAAGTAACTCTATTAAACGAAAACTTCATTGAACGGAAATGGTTTCAGCTCCTTACTGATCCGTTGTAATCAGTTTTAACTGTGTGAGTAGTGGCGAACATTTTTGTTATTTCGAAAAATACGTGAAAGATTGCAGCAGAGTTTTGTTTTTGCTGAGACATTACAGTCTTCGAGTAATTACAAAATTGAAATAATTTACGCTGATTTTTCCAAAGGTTTCTCTTTTCACTAACAACTAAAAATGTGAGATTGACACTACGTAAATAGCCTTTTTGGATAGACTCCGAAATGAAGAGACATTTCTTCGAGATCGGTGAATCAGAGAAATAAGTATCTTTATCGTTGCACCGTGCATTTCATAGAGTCATTTGACCCTTTAAACGCCGAATTAAACCCCATCTGTCATTTGCTGGCATTATTAGGAGCTCACCATATTCTCCACGTTAGCAGGATAAGGGTTAATCGGCACACCAACTAACGCACATACATAAAATTTTTACATTAAAACATTTAAAATCGCTCCAACATGTTTCGACCCTAAGATCATCTTCAGGGAGCTACACTGTTCCTTGCTAAAGTCACATATTCAAAAACACTCAGTGATTAATTTCCTTATATTAACTTGGTGCTGTGGCAGCATGTCATATTGTGTAAGTCGTACGCTGCTGAGAGTGCACCTGCCTACGGGCGTATGTCTCACGCAAAATAACACACGACACACACCCACAGTCAGGCGCACTCTCAGCAGTGTACGACTTACACAATACGACATGCTGCCACATCACCAAGTTAATATAAGGAAATTAATCAGTGAGTGTTTTTAAATATGTGACTTTAGTAAAGAACAGTGTAGCTCCCTGAAGATGATCTTAGGGTCGAAACATGTTGGAGCGATTTTAAACATTTTAATGAAAAAATTTTATGTATGTGCATTAGTTGGTGTGCTGATTAAATGACAAAGAAAGAAGTATTTAGAAGGATAAATTAAGAATGTTATGTGTAACATGGTAACAGTTTTGTGCCAGATATAGCTTCTGAGATAGCACGTAAACTTGACGTACATCTGGAAATGGACCCGTATTGTCTCATGTGGCGAATCACTATGACATATCGTAGCATTACTTCCCTCTTACTAACCTGTTATGTAAGTCCACTGAAGCACACATCGCTCACACTTGATATTAGGCAGAACTACATCCACTGCAATATTTCCTCTGACCCCAGCGCGTATGCTGTAGGACGAACTGCCATCCGCCAGCTTTAACGGATAATCTGCAAAGCACTCTTCTGTCTCCAGCTCATATTCCGATTTTAGTGGGCAAATTCGGAATTCTAAACGGCCCAGATGATTTGCTGTTATATTAGTTACGGTCTTAATGGTGGAACCAGCTGGATATCTATAAGAGACACACAAATCCAAGACATGGCAACAAGGAGACTATACTTCTGAAGTAACATCTCTACTTAATACTATACATTTGTGTTCTTAGTACGCCCGTTCGTCTTAACATGACTTGTGCGAATACATTGAAGATCAGTAGCTTGAATTTTGATGGAATCTTGAAATTAGAGAGGCTGGTGTCTTATTATTTGTGTATATCACTCATGAAGTTACAATTTCTGGAATAAATTATTGGTTGCTGCCTACCTATCCTGCATTGAACATTTACAAATTTAAATCCTTTCAACAATGACTATTAAGCAAGCTTGAAGTTCGTCCTAGTGAAGCGTCAAATTTTTTTTATTAATAATTACAGAAATTTTGACGTTTAGAGAGCTGATTACGTTCAAATATCCATAATTCTTTTGCATATATAATATTTTACTCTTGATTTCAAAAAAAGTAACTCTTAAAAATTATTCAAATAAATTTAAAAACATTTGCCAGCGAAACAGCTAGCAGACAATTTCTCATCCTGACAATTCGGTAGTTTTTTACCCTCAAAATGTTTCGAAAGTTTGACTACTCAGCCAAATAGAAAAAGCAACTGACAAGATATTAATCAATTCTGAGCCGGTCAGGCGAACAATTTGAAGAGACAAGTCATTTCAGTTGGCCTTCCTGTCAGTTTGTCAGTCAGGCAAGCAATCAGTGGATTATGTAGACGGTTAGTTAGACTGTCAAACACTTATTCATGAATACTTTCATTAATTTAGCCGGTCACTTGGTGTGGCAGCCAGACTGGCATTTAGCCTTTCGTTTAACTTCTGTAGCAGTAATGTAGGTGATGAGATATTCAATCAATCGCAAACCGTCCGTCTCTTCAATCAGTCCGTCAGCCAGTGTTACAGGAAACACAACTTACTTCGCAACAACAATACCCGTGCCAAAAGTGCCGCCATTTTCATTCGGTCTAGGCTGCTTCAGTACATAATTGTCGCCGCATCCTCCACACTTGCCATGATTTTCATACCACTGGACCTGAAGCCAAAATCGTATGTTAGTTAACAGCAAGTATTCTGTCTTTTCATATTCTCTCGCAACAGGGAATGAGTGAAACCAGTTTCTCTCCCATCCACTCCCTTACACGTACGTCTCTCTATTCTTGCTTTCCTCCACTCCAAACATGTATTGTAGTTCTCCATAATCGTTCTACTTTTGTACTGTATGTTAACGGACGGAAGGCTTTCAATGTAAGTAGAGAAGGAGCAGACAAGTTTCCTGCACTCCCACGACTCATGTTGTAGTTTGTCTTACCCGTGTGTAGTAAACTAACATTACTTTTGAAACAGACACAGTGACTATAGTTGGATCCTAAGGTTTTTTGTAACTAAAACCAGCAAATTTCGTCATATGTATGCAGTACGTGTGGTGTCGAATCCCTTATTGATATGCTTAGGAAATATCTACTAGTTTTCGTAATTAAAGCTTAATACATCAATATGATAAGGAGACGTGTAATTAAGTGATTTTCATAAAGAACTAAAAAATCTCATATCTTCCTTCGATAAGCTCAGCGTTTGCTGTTTGAATTAACCTGAGTTTCCACGGTATTAAGGTATATTAACTGAACAGGCCTGCGGATATCTTCAAGTGTCAAATGTGTATTGTTACTGCAATTAAAACGTTGGGATCCATAGAGTACAGGGCATATCTTGAATAGTTCAGCATCTGTGAGTTTCTTAGGGATTTCGTTATTTTTTTGTTTTAATATTAATATAAAATAGAATATCCTTGAACATAAAATGTAGAATAGAGTCTGTATCAAACAGAATTTCTCACAAGTATATCCTAATATGAAATATATGTGTGTTTTCATGTGTGTTATTAGGATATCAAGTATAAATTTTTTTGTGAAGAAAAAATCCTTAACCGCAGACTGCAGACTGAACTACCTTTTGTACCCATTTCCTCGAAAATGTTTTGTGAGGGTGCTGTGTGCTGTAATAGACCAATACTGAAGGAAGCACAAACAACATTTTCTACATAATGATTAATGACACCTAGATACAGGACAAAGTTACCAGTATAAATTCAACATTGATGACCAGCCTGTACGAATGTGTTCTTTTTACGTCAGATCAGCTATGTGGGTGCCTTCCCATCATTTCGTCTGAGAGGATTGGAATTTCCGTTTCCTGGAGTGTTTGTTTTCTTGAATATTATGACATGGGCTGAGTCCGAAAACTGAGTGAACGAGTTGTCACTGCGTATATCAGTCGAATCAAAGTTTTTTTTATACTTTTGTTGCCATGCCTTTCAGTAAGACTGTACTACCACCAGGCAAGAGTCACGTGAGGTTTGCTGACTGCAAGGCTTAACAAATATCCTGCTTTTTGAAATTCTGAATGATTGAAATTAAAATGTAAATGCGTGTATCGTCCGGCGTCTCTTTGTTATGTAAAGCCAGCAACATTTAATACGGTTCCCCGTTGAACTTGCGTCACACACTAGACACTACACACTAACACACGACGTTTTACACATGTCAGCACACTTTGTTTCTTCAGTACCATCCCCAGGGTGGAGTTTTAGGCTGCACAACACTGAATTCCAGCGTTTTGTTCCATGGCGTTTACTGAAATTTACTGCCCAGTGTTACTGGAAGTGGAGTATTATCTCTGGGTATGTGCAGGTTTTACTCAACTAAAATATATAGTGACATTATATACAAAGAAATAGCTCATATAACATTAATTTTTAAAGATCGTCAGGCATCAATTATGATATCATTCCTGTACTGTCGCCATTCTGTATTTACAGAAAGACGCAGAGTAAATAGGCCTTCTTCTTCTGTCTTTGTGAAATATTTATGACTTTGCCATTAAAGTTCTCCACTTGCATTTTTTACTGCATTTTGAATGTTGACAGACAGGGGCGTGTCAATAGATCTTGACACTCAGTAATGCTTCATAATTTAAGAGTCGTTTCGTCTTACAGATTAGCAGATATGTAGCAAGGTTTCTGCACAGCGTTGGTATCTACCTACCTACCTACATACATACATACACACAGGCATACATACATACCAAACCACACCATGAGGATCTCAAATGTCATAATTCGTAAAACACTTTGGAGCGTCTCAAATTTTAAAGTTTTCTTATTCTTTGCCGCTACATAAAAGGTTTAGTCACGATGGTGGCCCAAATCTCAAACATACCACGATGAATGAAGAACAACAACGCTCAACTAAACATAATTTCATGTTATTCAAACCGAAGAAACGGGACTGGTCTTTTCCATCTTATGACCCTCTGCCGTCTCAATTCGTTTCGCCAGCTTCATTCGCCATGTTAACCATTGTTTTATAGTCTTATTCGATTAAATATTTTAACATAACCAACCAAACTTAAGCTAAATGTAGAGAGAAATATGACATGTACGAAATGCCCTCTTTTATCGCCCATGACGGGGAAAAGAGATTGGTTAACTGATCACTATGTTTTAAAAATCTGTAAGAAATAAACAGCACCCACGTTTCATGTAATGTGTACAGAATATTTAGTGTACTGTTTCACACCCCTCCCTAAATTCCTTTGTTCTGACCATTCGTAAAACAAATACCAATCTAGAATACAATGTGTAATAGTTAGCTTAACCCAGTTTGCACGTTGCGATTTTCTGTATTTTCACATCGGTTTAATCAATTATTATGTTCTTTTGCATTGTGTCGCTGTGGCGCTGAGTAAGGGGTTTGCGACTTTTCGGTGGAACGTACTGCCTTCATCTTTAGGGGTTCAGTGTCCTTCAAACAGAAGTTCAAAGTCCAAAAAGAAATTTTTCATTGACATTTAATCGTGAAGTTGAAGACGATACATTCCTTCGAAAAGTCGAGAAGCTTACACTTAGCCTCGCACTGTCACGTGCTAGAGACCCGGCATTCTTCAATAAAAACTTTAAATTTCCTTTGCCTCGTGATAATTACTTTTCCCTTAAGATAATGGCCTTTAAAGAGAAAAAAAGTAATCTGAAAACTGTGTTGTGGAAAACACTTCCTAGTTTTAAGACTGACAATAAATCTGACTCTAAAATTTCACATTTTCTTTAAGAACTTATAGTCAAGTAGCTGGTCAAGCAAATCTGTCACCTTGACAGAAACCGGAATTTCTTGAGCACTGCAGACAAATTTATCAATATCTTCACACTCTGGAAGTTTAGATTTATTTTAATATGTGAGACTTCATGACGTCAAGACGGCGATTGTGAAAATTGTTTTCTTCTTGGATGTGACGCATTGTAATCTGATATACAATTACCACAATTTTGGAGGTACGCTCTGCTTCCATGTTTGGTGCAGGCTCTTCCAAAACGTCCGAAAATGTGTATCAGAATACACGGCTTCTCATCCTATAAGAAATTAATCTTAATAATAATGCAATTTTTTTCATCCGCGCCTAAGATATCCATGCATATTTCAAAGAACAAGAGACGCTTCAAACTTACCGCGAAACCCCCACAAAACACCTCATTATCGTTCCAGTTCACAGGCGTGTTGTAACCCCTGCGCCACATGGAACTACGGTTCACAGGGTCCATAAGATGGCCATGCTGATGTGTACCAATCGCCATGAGCAGGACCACTAAAGCGACGATTATCCAAGCCATTGTAATAAATGTCCACAATACTTCTCTGAATGACTGTTATCAATGGGCCTTTCTTATATACACAAAACCTTCACTGGCGTTTTAACAAAATAACTTGATACATTTGCATTTAAACTTGATTCACAGATAAAAAATTATCTCTCAACTGTTCTCTTAGAAAATTATTTGCTGATCACATCGGGCTTTTATAGATTGACAAAGGATTTTTGTTATCAGTGTTGTGTCCCTCATAAAAGAATACACGCCATTGTTTAAATCAAAAGTAAGAAAAGATATATGTTTAATTATCTTGTCAACGCTATCTTGAACGTGGTTTATGCTCAAATGATATGTTAACCAAGGGTGAGCTGACGCCATCTACTAATAAATCTTCTTGTTTAATCCCAGTTTTGTCACAATTCATTAATTTCGTTGAAAACAAGTTGTTTCATCTGTAGAGTAGGTAGTGAGTAGATGAACGTGGATATTCTATAATAATTCTATTTCCTAACACAAGTCATGTCTGTCAATGTTCAACGATACTTGGTAACAACAAAACTAAAAGCACCAGGAAAACAACAACACAACACTGTAGATTAGAACCCATTCTAGAAAATTAACATTCGCTCGGCGTTCGTAAATTTTCCCAAGTTGTTGGAGCATGCAAATTAATTTAACTTCTAAATATTCAAGTTACTGGATACTGTTCTGATCTAAATAAATCCAACAAACTACATCAAAAGAATTTTCCTGCGCCTTTGTCATCTCACTTATAAAGGTTGCAAGTCTCATCCTCTCATCTACATGCTACTGGCCGGTGAAGGATATAGGTTACGAGCCCTTCATTATATAAGAAGGGAAGTGGAATGATATTGATAATGTATTTCGCCATAACAGCGAGGTTAGTCATATACATTAATTCGAACTTAATGTGTGTTTGAAACAAGTTGCATTTTGTGACATATTTTAACCAAATTTTATGGCCGGACTATTAAAAAAATTACTTTTTTTTTTATGAACACAGGAAGAATTCATCAGTATTTGGTTACGATCTTGTAGCATGTACATCGAACGAACATTGTAAAAAAACTCATTATCACACTATGATTTACTTATGCTGGAAATTGTTGTGTGTCTGAATTATAAGCTATTAATATGCACGTACTTTGCAGAAGTACTCGATTGCACTGGAAAAAAAATTATTTTTTGCCACACGAACTGAAGTAGGTAAATCAAACAGCATTTTTGGTGTTAAATTCTAATATATTTTTTAGCTCATGGTTCCGTGCATCATAATTCAATATTAATAAAATTCCAGCCAGATGCAACAGTGTGCAGATATTTATTTACTGCAAAATCACACTACATGTTATGGGTGTTACAGTTTTAGTACTCCTGATGATAGTTGCTGCGACACCCGAAACATGTAGAGTGATTTTGCAGTAAATAAATATCTGCATACTGTTGTATCTGGTTGGAATTTATTAACATTGAATTCAAATAAGTTGTTAGTTTTTTTCAAGTATTAGACAACGTTTTTAATTGACGCGCGGTTGAAGTTTGAAGAAAACCTCTAATTACATTGTTCTACAGAGACTATAAACATTTCTCAATGTAGCAGTGGATGACTCTCTGCCATATTTTGCCCATGGAAGTGTAAAGAAATAATCAGTCACCGAACTGGAAATCAATTTGTCTTAGTACCGCTTTTCCATGGTGGAAATATCCTGGCGAAATCGCTCTCCGTGCTCATCTGTTACTGCCCCGAGATTTTTTGGTAATAAGTCTACCTAACAGTCCAAGAAATGTACCTTTAAAGACATATTACACCCCATAGCCTTCTAGGACTGTACAAGATCAGCCATTATATCACGATAATTTTCTGCCTTATGATCCCCCCCCCCACCTCACCCCAAAAATTGGTAGCTACATTTTCTAATTAGTTCCATGCTTCTTTTGCCATTTCGCGTAACTGGTCTTCAAATATTACGTCTTTTATTAACTCTCTTATTTGAGGCCCAACAAATACTTTTTCTTTGATTTTAGCATCACGTGTCCCGGGAAACTTATTTTTCAAATACATAAATGCAGCACCATTTTGATCCATTGACTTGACGAAATTTTTTAAAAGTCCAAGTTTGATGTAAAACGAAGATAGACCTACATAAGGTTTTCAGGTTTGATTAATAGAGTGTTTACTAAATTTTTCTGTCACGGAATAAGCGATTGCAACTTATAAGAACCAAGTCCGACACACCACTAGAAATGGAACGTCCCTCAAGCAGAAATTACTTTTAGATTCATGTCCGAACGTGTCAGTACATGTCCGAGTTTGCACAGTCTGCCTGTCTGTGATTTGGTTTACATGCCTGCTGTCTTTGTTTTGATTAAGTTTTCATGCCCACACCACGTTTAAAATGTAATAAATCAGCCATATTTAAAACGCACTGGCACCGGAACAAAGAACTAAGTTCCCTAAAATTATATTTTACAAAATTCTGTCGCACAATAAGTGTAGGTGACAAAGCAGTTCCAATAACATATTTGAATTCAGCGTGGAAAAATACATTAGAAACATAAATTAGTTTTCACGTGACAAAAAAAATTATCAGTGTTTTTGCTGATTTCAGTTGCTCGGTCCCTATAGGGTACTGTAGTAATGCTTATTTTGGAGTTTAGAATTAGCTGTGTAATTAGAAGAAAAACATGAATTAATATCAGACACTCTGAAGAAGAAAATCAATTAATAAATTATTATGCTGATCTCCTCATTTGTACTGCTCCATGTGTTTGTCAATATGATATCAAGCGTGTCATAAAACTCAGAAGAAAACAATGAAGGAAATACAGTATGCAGTAATTTCTTTCTTCACAACAGGATAATTGTTTAGTGACCTTCATTCAACTGATTAGCCTACAACCAATAACACAAGGTAAGATACAGGCAAATTTAGGGCTTCGACTACACGTGACTTTAATTGCACTCACACATAAAATTGTTTAGATGTCATGGCCTTTAATCAGATTCAGGTTAACGTAATAATCGTTCTTTCGTTAGCTGGTTTATGTCCCGATATTTTAAGTTTTGTTATAGTCTTTTGACACAAAGATTTGCTTCCTGCATGACTAGAAACCTGCGTGTTTTCTTGTATTCTATGATGATATTATTAAACATGAAATTACAAAATTTTCCACTTTTATATTTCAAGACAAGTCTTCTGTAGAGTTAATCGTATATTTCTGTAAAATAACAAATTGACATGAATTCTTCTTCCCGTATCTTGAAAATTTTATAAGTTTCACCTAGCGATATTAACACACTATTGTGTATGTACTGTACGTTCCAATCAACTTATTGGTAATTAGCAGTCATTCCTCACATTTCGGACTTAGTTCATCTCAGCCACACCGGACCACCTTCAGGATATTAGCTCATTAAGAATACGATTGACTTTTTTTGAAGTAGTCAGATTTGTTTTCAATCCCGTTTCCCTCAAATGACAAACTTTCAATTCGAAGCTGCCGCCATAAGCTGAGTGATGAACCTGATCGTGACATGTCTTGAAGCAAACACCGATTACAAATCAGTTTAATTTTTTAAACATTCTTCACACAATAATTCACCCAACTTTATCTTATTCCACCTTTCCAGCATTTTGCCCACAACTATAAGACTAGGACGATGCAGCATGTCATGTTCCTTTTTATAGCCAACTGTATTAGAATTGTGTTTCTAATTGGAGGGGGTCCGCTTCCTGTATATCGCAACACTGTTTACGTACTTTGCCACAAATTTACACTTATTTTTTTATAGAATATATTAATTGAGCACAGACTAGAAGAAAACTTTCATATCCCAACTGCTGTTTCGTAAATTTTCCTTGAATTTATTCCGAAATACGTGCTGTTTTTTTTTTAAGTTTTGTTATTTGTAAAGTCTTGCACACTTCAGCAATAGTAGTGTGATGTTTCCTGAACACTGGCGTGCAACCTCGATTTTTCTTTATTTCGGGAAATAGGTTGAAACATGTTAGTTTCTTTAATTACGGTATAAGAGTAATACTCGATTTCTCTTTCCGGTGCGCCATAAGCGCCTGCACACATGTTCTTGTTCCGAGAGGAAACTTGTGGTATATGACAACGAAATATAATTTAGATGATTAAAGCAATCGCTTATAAAACAGAAAGTTACTTTAATCACACACCTCCTACAGCAATAGTTTCTTACATAATTCCGGATCTTCAGTATAGGTCCATTGAAATCAGCAGTAAGCGTGATAATAGTATCCAAAGTTTCGCAAGTGACGGAAGGCACTTTTAGTGATACAGATAAATTAGGCCATGAGGCAATAGGGAAGGGTGGGTACAGCTCCACTAACTCCTAACCTCCAAGTAGACGAATATGAGTCTTATAATATATAACTCACCACTAAGTCTGTGCTATTGAAAGAGGATAAATCTTATTCAAGAGCAACATCGTCCCTGAAGAGCAAGTAAATTTTCCGCAAGAATCTCAGCCCACGTGCTGGGAAGTAATAAGCCGCAATTCGACTTAGATGGCGCAGGCGTCTGCGTATGATCTACGCTACTTGGCCGAGTAGGAAGGATATATTTTAAATTTGAAATTTAAAGTTTTCTATCCTCATATTTAAAAAAAAATTTTACAAGTCCATTTCCTATCTCGAAAAAGCTAATTGCACGAAGGATAACCATTCAATGCCGTTTCAAGGAATAATCGCTGATTACTGAGACACAAAATACATCAACACGTAAACATATTCTGTGTTGTGGTGGGAGGGGTCTTTGTAAATGTCAATGCAGGTTTTTAGTATAGTAATTACTGTCGTTTGCCCGCTGAGTGAGGCAACACGTACCAATGATTGTTCTGTCTAAAACAAGAGAAGACTTGGGTTTCTCGAAGGAAAGAATTTCGCCTTTGCTACAAGCACGGATGTGCCAGCATTTCCATATTGCTGTTTTGTATGGAGAAGATTCGTCGGTTTTGGAAATAAAACAAATATTTTTATAATGTTTTACTGGCCTAACAATGACAGTTGTTTTTCTGATCCATATTTCCATGTTCACGATATGGACCGTCAAATTGCGATCGAGCATGGCAGCTCACAAAACACTCCACAGGACTCATGTCCTTCCACTTCAAGTACAGGCCATAAGTAAATCGGTGGTGTATCCTGATTCGGAGGTCAGATATAGCCGAAAGGTACGATGCCGTATTGCCAACCTTTCCGCTAGACCTGACCTCCGAATTCGCCACTGATTAATTTTTTTTTAATCTTTTGATAAAATGTACTATTTATCTGCAACAAAAGCAGAGTTTAGCGGTATTTGGAGGTGTGTTAGGAAAATAGGAGATGGGGATAATTGCTGTGTTACCGGCTGTTTAGGGTGGGGATTTTGTGCAGCGTTCCTTAGAATTTGTGCGCCAATGACCAAGTTCTTTACAATATATACCCACCTGCCGCTTGTCAATACTTTAGTATCCCGTTTGACATCTCGAATCCTAAAGTTCGGTGATAGCCCGAAAGTCAATTAGTGTTTTTCCGAAATGTAATTCAGAAATGAACATTTGCAAATATAATGTTATTCGATCGAGACCCAGTGATGATTTTATAACTGGAAAGTATACGATTTTCTTCTATCTCGCTACACATGCGTCGCTGTTTATACCTTAATTGTTTACGAATTATGATTATCCACTAATCACCATTTCTCACAAGAGAATCTCGATATTCCATACGGCGAAGTTTTGCGCAAAGCAGTTGTTTCGTTTTTGATCATAATAAAAAGGTAAAGTGATTCCTTTACAGGCCCGCTGTGGGCCAGAGGTTGGATAGAGGTATAGCTCTACTCTTCCATGACCGCGGCATTAGAAGTGGGTGAGTGGTCAGCAGCACGCCCCGGCCGCACTTTACCCCCGGGAAAGACCCGGTACCCATTTTACAGGAGGCTAGGTGGGCCCCAGGGCCGGTCTGGACGGGCGGAAAACCTCGTCCCCACCGGGATTCGATACCGGACCATCCAGCCCCTAGTCAGTCGCTATACCGACTGAGCTACCCGGCCCACTTTTGATCGTTTTATGCCTGTTTAAACATACGTATCACTTCCTTTAATTAATCTTTTAAGGACTAAGTTTTCTGTGTCGTTTTTGCTGTGTGAATATTTATTCCTGTAGGGTCACCACGTTACGTTGAAGTGATCACCGCAAAGCTGGAGGCCAGTCACCTAGTCTCGGCGAAATTCTCCCCTTTTGCGTATGACTCGATACTTGTGCAGGAATTGACACTAAACACGGACGTAGATTCCCGAATATATTTAAACACGTTTCACTTAAGAATTACCGTTCGAAGTAAATTGTATGTGCAGTGAGATCGATATGGTTGGCTTAGATCATCAGCGATGGCTGGTGATGAGGTTTCTGATACATTTAAAAAAAACTTATTTTGAAGTTATTGCACTGCGTTATCTTGACGAATCACAGCTTTAATCAATATTTGACTTCCTGTCAATGACACGTACGACAACAAAATGATGCCAGAAGTTCAGACAAATCAAATCACAGTTGATGAGTGATCACAAAACATGTTTACAGTAGAAGTTATTGTGCAGAAGCATGAAATATATGTAAATACAGTGAGAGTAATCGTTAACCTGATGCTGAGGATAATGGCCCGAAAATTTATTCTGGCTACCTGCAATTATAACATCGCGTACTGTTATTTCTTATTAGGTCTGAATCGAGATATTTGTGAGATAAGATGGGACAACTGGTGTTTTGTTTTTAACTAAAGGAACACCCTCACTTTTATATACAAGCATATTATACTTATCACCTCCCATTATAATATGATGACATATGTGGAGTGGAGATACAACTCCACACTTTGTTAAACTCGACTAAATTCGACACGAGATGGGAGCGGTCAGTCTCACGCCACGTCTGTATTTCCCCAGGGAAGGGCCTCAGCAACCACTGAATACAAGGTTGGGTGTGTCTTAGAGCCAGTATGGGCTATTTGGAAAAGAGAAAAATCTCTTCTTCCGCAGCGAATGGAACCCTTACCTGTGGCTGTCCAGCCCGTAGCCTAATCGTTGTACCGGCTATTATATCCCGCCTCCTCACACACACACACACACACACACCCACACACACACACACACACACACACACACACACTCACACTCACACCCACACACACCCCCACACACACACACACACACACACCCTCACACCCACCCACCCACACACACACACACATACACACTCAC
>Ga0123354_10002340_pt1 | contig 24864 bp, 13 predicted proteins | sample TergutLab28metaG_2_FD_97872 | JGI IMG/M metagenome (GOLD analysis project Ga0123354, IMG submission 97872) | Labiotermes labralis P4 segment gut microbial communities from Petit-Saut dam, French Guiana - Lab288 P4 | ecosystem: Host-associated > Arthropoda: Insects > Digestive system > Gut ...
CTATAATTATTACAATCTGTTTTATCCCCCTTCTTATGAATAGGTACTATGATCGACTCCTTCCACTCTTCAGGCAATTTCTCCTTCTTCCAAATAGAAGTGATAAGTTTATGAATCTCCCCGGGCCCCTATAATTATTACAACCTGTTTTATCCCCCTTCTTATGAATAGGTACTATGATCGACTCCTTCCACTCTTCAGGCAATTTCTCCTTCTTCCAAATAGAAGTGATAAGATTATGAATCTCCCCGCAAGTTGTTCCACCCCCTGCTTTAATCAGTTCTGTCGGTATTTCATCAATACCCGGCGATTTGTGGCTTTTTAACTTGCCAATAGACAACTCAACCTCAAAAGCACTTGGCTCAGGTACCAGTGGTTCTGCTGTATGTATTTCTGCCTGCCCAACATCCTTAACGCCATGCACATTGAATAAGTGGGAGAAATAGTTCCTCCACCTAACCACAATACTGTGGGAGTCTGCAACCAGGTCACCTTTCTCATCCTTAACTATATTACATAGAGAATATAAACGTGGAAGCTCACAGTGTCGTTAAATAAAACGGCTGCGTAAAAGAAGTTACTGTTTTTGTGGTCTTCCAGCTTTAGGAATGGCTATAGGATTGAAGGGTCATTAAGCGAGGAACAAAGGCTTTGTACTTTATTTGTGGTCCACTTTCCGCCATCAGAACTGCATACTTCGTAGCACTAACTGCGTAATTTAGTGGTCAGTGAATTTCAGATTATATGGAGTAAAGCGATATTGATACGTACAATTCGAAGTAATATTCTACAGTTTACCCCCATGTACGGAGGAAAACCAGGAAACATCCGAGTTAAGACTACCAGATATCTTGGTCGATATTTGAAACCCGGACCTCTGGAATACGAGGACTTCTACTCCCCGACCGCCATGTTCGTTCCACCTACATAAGCTAAAACAAGGTAGTGTCAAGAACCATAGCCCCTGCCTGTTACTCGGTTCATTACCATGTTCAAAGCAGCCCCAAAACGGACCCCATCATGAGTCAGATGCATCCACTCCATATTCTCCCACACTATGTCTTTAGGACCCAATTTAATATTATACTACCATCTACTCGTATCTTCCCTGAGGTATACCGTCTAAAATTTTGTAAACATTTCTCAGTTATCTACGGGTTGGAAGGTCCGAGTTCTGAATCCCGGTAGATGCAAGATTTTTTTTCTTCTGCAAAACGTACAGACCAGCAATGGGGCCCACCCAGCCTCCTGTTCAGTGGGCGCCGGGTTTCTTTACCGTTCTTCACATCGGAATTTATGCGTGGCAATTTGTTCTGCATAATTATTTTATTACGTGCAATCCACACACACGTAATTAAGCTAAGGGTCATTTTTGCTGCGCAACTGTACTTATAAAACAACTTATTGGCCAAAGTCACCGATAAATAGACTGAGCACAGAATGATAGCGTCACTGGCCGTAATCAGACTTTAGATAGCTGCAATTACCTTATTTAGGTTGCATTACAAAACGGTTACATAAGTATTCAAAATATGCTTCCCTCTCCTTTCCCACATTAACTTGTTTCTCGGTCTAACACTCGATTTTTTAATATTATTTCTATTCTGTCACATTTATTGTAAGTTGCTGATTTACTGTTTGGTCGCTTTCCAACAGGCTACATCCGAGACGTAAGCGGGGGTTACGACTGGTGCATCGGCTTCATAAATCTACTGACTATTATAACCCTAGTCATGTGGACTACAGAGATAATAATAACACGCTGCCGAAATCGGAACGAGCCAACAAGCAACTAGATCTGGACATAAATATCCAACATTTATCCACAGAATGAGCAACGAAATTAATATCGATGGTGCTCTGTGATACACTATCTGCACTGACTGACGTGTATACTTGTGGAAGTCAGCAGATGGAAACGCTGATGTGGTAGAGGATGCGCCAGTGGAACTTGCCCAGCCTCAGGTTTACCCATCAAATATCGCGCAGGGATTGAGAGAAATGAAGGAGAATCTACGTCAAGTGAGTGGCTGGCCAACACCAGGTTGATGGAAATCAGGAAACAATGGTGAAGAAGCGTCTAAACTGCATCTGTGAGCAAGAGGTGAGAAACACAACAGTGAAAATTTGTGAACACGAACTTCCGAACGGACGCCACGGTGAATAAATTAACCGAAATTGTAGGTGGCATTCTATATATAGCAATCATAATGACAGTTGCTTAATCTCTACTGACATTTTGTTCATTCATTGAAATTAGCGGTGCGTTAGTAGAAGAAACAACAGTCTATTGCCTTAATAATACTAGAAAACGTCAACTTGCCATACTTATGCGTAAGTATGGAGACATTAATATTAAAAATGGTCCTTTGGGAAATGAAGTGAGAATCTATGTATGGGCTGTAACTGGGTTATGTAGCACATGACGAAATGGCACCGAGTTCGAGTTTAGTAAATGGTGAGTTGTTTGACCAGCTGCAAATAGTTTAAATTTGTGCCAGAAATGCGGTTATAGTGAAGAATCTATCAGGTAAGCAAAGTATTTATGTACTACTTGCATATTGGTATATGCTAGAAGGCATTGGGCCTTTGATAACATCGAGGAATATAGTTGAATATATGAAACACAAAGGAATTCCAGTCATAACAGGTTATACAAAAGCATTTTAAGTGTTCACTAGTTTTGTCACGTTTATATATTTTATGGAACAGCAAATTATGCTGATGATGTTAATGCAATGGGAGGAAGCGTACATACTATAAAGGAAAACGCAGAAGCTTTGGTAGTGGTTGGTAGGTAGATGGGATTAGAAGTAAATGATGATAAAACTAACTACATGGTCATGTCTCGAGATCAGAATGCAGGACGAAGTCACAGTATAAAGACTGATAATAGTTCCTTTGAAAGGGTTGAAGAGTTCAGATATTTGGGAAGAACCTTAACAAACCAAAGTTCTATTCAGGAAGAAATTAAGAGCATAGTGAAGTCAGGGAATGCTTGCTATCATTCGGTGCAGAATCTCTTGTCTTCCAGTTTGCTATCCAAAAATTGAAAGATTAAGATATACAGAACTATAATTTTGCCGCTTGTATAGAGGAACGGAGGTTAAGGGTGTGTGAGAATAGGGTGTTGAGGAGAATATTTGGCCCTAAGAGGGACGAGGTAACAAGGGAGTAGAGAAAACTACATAATGAGGAGCTTAATGATCTGTACTCCTTGCCCAATATTGTTCGGGTGATAAAATAGAGAAGAATGAGATGGGCAGGGCACATGGTGCGTATCGGGGAGAAGAGAGGCGTATACAGGGTTTTGGTGGGGAAACCTGAGGGAAAGAGGCAACTTGGGAGACCCAGGCGTAGGGTGGCGGACACTTGTGAATGCGGTAATGAACCTTCGGGTTCCATAAAATGCAGGAAATTTCTGTACTAGCTGAAAACCGGTCAGCTTCTCAAGAAGGACTCTGCTCCATGAAGTAATGAGTAAGTATGGAAGAAAAAAAGCTATGATTCCCCCAAATTCAATGGTGCACACGTGATATCATTGCTTACCTTAGTCTTCAAATAAATCATACTATTGCTGAAAATCAGGTACAGGAAAATTAATTTCACCTCACTTTTTTTCCTTAAGGTGTATCAGACTGCCATATTGTGTGTGCGTGTGTGTGTGTGCACGCGTGCGCGTTTTTTTTTTAAATGGACATTGTATTATTAGAACATCAGGTCCAGCCATAATTTTTCTACCACGAAAATGATAGAAGTTTTCTCTGCAACGTCAATACATATCTCTCAGACTACACGGCATAATATCCCAGAGGACAGTAATATTTTCATGTACGTTTCCGGTGGTTACTGTTAGAAGTCTTTGTGGTACAGTTCCTGTCGGTGACATAGTGGGAGGGCAAAGGTATATCATCCAGCGTTTTCACCCTCCACCGTCCGGAATATTAATGTATACATCTATCATAATTGTTTTAACACGACAATAGACACATTGTACTGTACAAATTTTTGTATGCTAAGAGGACTGTGTTATGGTATATCCAAGAAACACATCCAAATGGCATGTAAAGTATCATAAAATAAATTATAAACAAACAAACAAAAGTATTTCATATATTTTACTTTCTTTGTCAGTATGGAAATCAGCAGTAGATGATACCTTTAACAGGGGAATGTTATCTTACCAATATAATAAAATAATATTTATTGACAGAAGGTAAAATTCGCCCTAGCACAGGCCATGAAGGCCCAGAGGAGGGAAAGAGGTATAGATCTACTCTTTCTTGAACCTTGGCACTATATTGGGGTGGATGGTTAACGCCATGCCCCAGCCGCTTTATCGCCGAGCATAATCTGGTACCCACTGTATAAGAGACTGAGTGGGTCCCAGGGTCATTCTAGACGGGTGTGGAAAATTTCACCCGCAGCAAGATTCGATTCCCAGACCGTCCAACCCGTAGCAAGTCAATATACCACCCGTAATATTTATTTATATAATTTACAAAATATCTGGAGTATTCAAATCACATTCAAATATCTACCACAATATTGCGCATCAGTGTAATAATTTTAATAGCTGACATGTGTACAGTACATGGATGGATAAGGTGTAAATGTCAAAATATCAATGGGATCCCATAATTTGTATGTGGTAGGAAACAGGAAATTCAGGAAATACAGCAGTTATGTACCAGCACAGAGGCCTATATTAAGTTAGTTGCTAGAGACATTTAATTGAAGTATCTTAATTTAAATAAGACACTTTAACTGTTTGCTTTCCTCTGGTTCTTGTACATACCAAATGAAGATACTTCTATGTCTTTTTAAACACATTTGACTTATTAACTTCTAGGGTTATATAATATAACCCTGTATACATAAGGTGCTATTAGCATCACCTGTCCTTGAAAAGAGTGAAATGCGTTCATTGGGTGCTTAAATAAAATGATTAACCACCAAGCAAACATAGGCAAAATACAATCAGTGGTCAGGACAAACCGATGCCCCACAAACACTAACAACAAAATGAATTATAAAGGTAAAGGTCACCCTGTAACATGTCACTGGAGGGGCGGAAGGGACGTTGTATAACTCTACCCACGTCTAATCTCGGACCTATATTGGGGTGGTAATCAACGCGACGCCCTGAAAGCTTTATCCCCGGGAAAGAGACCGAATACCCATTGCGCAGGAGACTGGGTAGGCCTAGGGGCGGGTCTGGAGGGTGCGGAAAATCTCGCCCTCACAGGGGTCCGAACCCCGTACCAGTACGCAGCAAGTCGGTATCAATGAACAGTACTACATCGTATTATCCAATGGGCGGCGCTTTTGAAATAAATCATAACACATAAGATTCTAAATGCTTGACATTTCAGTGTCACATGAACAGACATGAAAAATGGAATGTATCTGTAGCTGTAGTATAAGCACTGTGTGAAGAATCCGTGTTAGAATTGGACAGTGCAAGAAAATATAGGGCAAGTGCAGAGTCATAAAATGTGGAAAATAAAAGAGTGCAGGAAAATTCTATACACCATTTTATTATTTCCTACAAGATGGTAAATGTTTAAAAAATCAAAAGATTCTACACAGAATTCCTTCGATAGCTACAATTAATTAATTAAGCTAAAGTGAAAATAATTCATAAATTCTGGAAGCTGTAGACTGGGAAATATATGTGACCAGATTGTGGATTAAAAACCATTCCAATGAATGGAAATCCATTTCCCAATTAGTGTTGTTGCTGCTGCGGCAAGTGGTCAAGCAGCAAGAGGTCACAATGACAGTGCAGTACCAAGTGAAATATACAAAATATTAGACATGCACACTTGCATGCATTAAAATGGTCACACCAGACCTGATCCGGAGTGCGACAGTTTTGGATTATTTGATATGCTGTGAACACACATATACATTTTATAAATTATTTTAAAATAGAGGTTAAAATGAAAAAAGAGAACATGTTTTAGAACACTTTGACATGAAAGTGGAAAAGAAATGTATTGTCATTTGTAATGATAACAAAACTGATCTAACATAAAGACTTTACATACTCTTCCTTGCATGAGGATGAAAATTAACTTAGGGAAAGTAAATAGGACCCAGTGCCACCAACAATTCAGCTCTCACTTCAATCACTAAGACTGTGTACAAATGCACTCCTCATTTTTATTGCAATATCAGTATATCCTTGCCTACTCTGTCTATACACTTTATCAACAATGAAGTTCAATACAGCTGATCAAAACTGTAGAAGTGTATGTACAAAGGAGAATATAGGCATGAGGCGCAGCTGCCGGCGTCTAGTGAGACACAGATCTACCAGGTTGGTATTACAGTCTTTATGTTACTTTATATTTCACTGATTTTAAAATTCTGTTTGTGCCTCTCAGAGATGTAAGATTATTTTTTACAGGATTTTATAACCAGGTGTTTTCTGTATAGAACACTTCTGAAATCGCAAATAAATATTTAAATTATTATAAAAAGTTTATATGGGACACTACAGATCCTACCTCCCCTCTGCAGCACAACAGATGTTAACAGGTAAAATTAACAACAATACTTGGAAAATTTTAAAATACACTTTAAATCACAACCCACAGACAGCTATCTTCAGATTTTCATATTTTTCCTTATTTCTTCCAGGACAGTTTCTGCAAAGTACCACAAATTAGACAACAGACCCTCCCCACCATATCTGTATTCAGCAGCCATTATACTTGTAGAGTACACATTGTACGCTCTGAGTTGTATGCAGCGTCTTAACATAAACTACAAAGTAATCGACACTCAGCAACCTCCCCTTTAAGGACTGATTTTCCCAACCCCCACAAAGTAAGTAAACTTACAATTATGTGTACCTTAATCTTCACCTTTATGTATTTCAGATACTAAGACAACAGACTGAACTGAATTTAGTGCAGCCCTATTTCCTTCTTGAATGCAGTTTTAAACTTGTGCTGTTGATCTCAAACATTTTAAATTCACTGATTTTTTAACGGATCAGAGATTTTTATATTACTGTTTAAATTAAATTAAACACATTACTAATTATTTTACATTATACACATGTTTAAAACCGGCAACTTCTTTAACACTTACGAACACCAACAAATACGAATACGGCCAACATTGTAACACAAATATGATTTTTCTGTATTATCAGCAGCAGCCTTGATTCTGGTACACATACACAGGAAAATATTAATCTCCTAAGAACAACAATGAACAAAAAGCCCTACTGGTAAAGACAAAACCAAAAATCTAATAATGCGGTCCAATTTTGAAGAGAAAGAAAATGTATTTAAATTACACTTAAGATATTCATGATATGATACTTCCAGGCAAGGAAAAATATCTCTGCTTCACCTTGATATATGATAAACCCCTTCAATAATGATAGTGACAGACAGCATGTGGCCAGTTATTTGGATTACATGACATAATTCTGCAGCCTACATAGTTCAAGCTATATACTGTAGGATGTGGGAATGTTGGTGTGATCCCCTGAGGAGGCAAGTGATTTTTGAAGTGCAGAGACTAGCTTCAGGGCTCAACCAGCCTTTTTTAATAGGTAGGCTTCTCGGGGCCCTTCCCTCCTGGGGTAAAGTGACCAGGAAGTGAAAATGACCACTCCCCTCTATCTAATAGTTACAGTAAGTAAGTCTGCAGTGATTCCACACATCATGTAACCTTCAGTGTGTTAAGCACAGGAACAACTCTACAGTTTGTACTATGTAGTGGGATGACAGTTCATCTGATACAAAGGTTTCAGTAAGCAACAAATGTGTGCATTCTTATGACTGTATTTATTGTGTGGCTCTATACAAGTAGTTCAGCACACTCAGTCAATGAGTGCATACAAGGAAAAGCAATGTACATGCAATGTTGTTGGTAAAAAGCTCACACATTGATTTTTGTAATATGATGCACTTCTGTATATTTATGTACACCCATGAATGCCTGCTAGCAGCAGGTACAAACTGATTATAGCCGAACATTTTTTATATATTTGTTTCTTAGGTTTGCTGGTGTCAGTTAAGGACGGTTCATAACCAAACGTTTTGGATTTAATCTGTCAACATATTTTCAGAACCATTGGTGATAGGTAGGAGGGGTGTATGAGAGAGAGATTTAAACAGTGAAATGGTTGGGAGAAAATAACTGACGCTAGCAGGCCAGTGCAAAAGCAGTCGCATACAAGTGTGGTGTAAGTGACAGTACAGAGAATTGACTGTGTCAGTTTCTTAGACAATGATCTAGTTGTTGGTCTGGATATAGCACTCCATTTATTATATCAAGAATAAAATGAATAAATAAAACATAAGTAAAAAAGAAAAAAACTAGAACTAAATGTGATTTGGTGAACCACACCCACCTCCCAGTAAGAGGTTCTCGTACCAGACTGAGCATGTCGGGACAACAAAATTACAAAGGGTGATCGTGTAGATGATCATTTATCAGTTTACCTTCAAATGTAACAAAAACCTTCCGAAGCAATTAACTTCAGCTATAATGACCATCTTAAACTGTTCAAAATAAATATCATGTTATTATCATTAAGAGCCTGTTGATGTACACAGGTCGGTAAAATGGCATACCTCACACAACTGATTAACTAAAGACAGGTTGAGCAAGGCTTGAATCCTGGCACAAATGAATGTTATATTCATTGCTACCACATGTATAGTAGCTGTACAATTTACTGTAGACTTCCAGTACAAATTTAATCAAAATGTGCAGCAGCTTTGGAAATGAAATATACAGAACAGAAAATGATGGGGTGATAGCATATATATATATATGTGTGGCTGTGTGTGTGTGTGTGTGTGTGTGTGTGTTTGGCGGCATGCATGCTATCTGCAGGTACTTCATGTTACGTATTCACAACAAGTGTTGCAAATTGCTATTCCTTTTACCATTTTGTTATCCCATAAGTACACAGTTTAATAAATAATAATAATAATAAATATTATTATCATCATGATCATCATCATCAAATAAGAATGAAACAACAACACATACAAACATTCATACTCAACCCTGCTATTTTATTGGGTGTTACTTTTGCTTGTACATAAAATAACAAAACCCAAATTCAATACAACCACTAAAACATGCATTTCTTTAAAATACACAAAAAATGGCTGAATTTCTGTAAAATGGATGAAAATGGCAACTGAAAAGACAGTAATATAAGAAATAAAGAGTGTTGTAATATGTCTAATGAGTGTGTAAAATATATGTGTTGTTAAACAACCATGCAAAGTAAGTAGGCCTTTTGTGTTACACATTTGTGATACACACACTTCATCTACAAAGTATGTATGAAGAAGTACTTAAAGATATAAATCCAACTCAAAGCTGCACACTTATAAACATACTTGGATGTTACCAGTTGGGGTCATAATGTATTCAGTATTTACAACACAACTGCAATGTTATATTAATAAGGGATTTGAATAATATGATAGTACAATTTTCACCTAATATTTAATAAAATATCACCAATGGCATGGGATATACTATAGATGTAGTTACATATTTACAGCTCATACATATTATAATTCACACCAGGATCACACACAAGATTTTGCTGGGAGGGAGGGGCAGTGGTGCTTAGGCTACGAACCATTAGAGAAAATATTCTGTCATAGTGCAAACATTACTGTTTATCAAGCATCACATAAATTTGTTATTAAAAAGATGTATTTTCTTTTTGATCAGTCTCCTCTGGAGGGGGATGGGGCAGAAGCCCAGCACCTTCCTGCTCCCTGGTTGTGCCCCATATATATATATATATATATACACACACACACACACACACACACACACACAAATAATTTAACATGCTAAGAAGATCTGAGCATGCTTTGTATGAACATTTAAATATCCACTAATAATTACTTGGCTCCAGAAATTTATTTCCTGTTCTGTATCCAGAAAATAACACATTTGAAAACTGGATTTGTTTCCACCCTCAGGTAAAAGGGTGAAGAGGTACATACTTGGATTTGATGGAGACAGCTGTTCTCATTCATGGTACCTGAATTTCAAAGGCCCTCCCACATCAGACAGAAAATTGTATACAGTTTTGTATCACATACATTGAATCCCAAATCTCCTATTAATATGGAATACCTGCTTAAAAACGGTTTTGCTTAAGGGAATTTGTACACAAATTAGTTAGTCTGGGAAATAATTTTGGAAACAAAATATTAATATGCAGCTATACAATTCCTAGTTTCTGTTGCCACTCATCCATTGTCAGCCAGGTACCCCCAGTATCACATAATTTACCTACGAATCTGACAATTAGTGAAGTGGTGAAGAATTTCATTTCATATTGAACCTGCAGGTTTATTACTGAGTTTAAGAAGCCATCACAGCCACTGTTTCAAATACCTGTTTAAATACTGTCTTCCCATCAACGCCTCTTCTTCCAAATTGTCTCTTCTCCTGAGATTTTACTAAGCAAAACTCTATGTAAATTATTATTTCCAATGCATGTTACACGTCTGGATTATCTAACCTTTAAGTGTCACAATAGAATAAATTATGATCCTCTTAGTACATAATATTACAACACGGCTATCAGTCTGTCTGTCCTGGATCCAAACACTTTTCTCACCACTTTGCTCTCAAACATTCTCAACCTATATTCCACACTGGAATGAGAAACCAATTTTCACATCTATACAGGATAAAATGTAAAATTATATTCTTGTATATTTTAATGTTTTATTTGTTTACAAACAACATGAAAAGGTAAATGTTCTAAACTGAATGGTAGAAAGGATTCCCTGAATTATGCCTGTCACAGTTTAATCATAAATATCGTTTTAATTTGTTCTGTTTATTACCAAGTACATTTCCCAAACTTTAAAGCCATGTACAACATGTTAGAATCTATGGTTAAAATATTATGATTTATAGAACCAGACACATGCAAATATATCAGCTGAACTAGTGGCTTGCAGTCAGCAATATGTCTTTCCTTACTTGCTTCCTGCAGAGCCAGAAGTTTCTTTCCAATGTCTACCAGCTCCACTAAGCAAAACAGGTCTACTTGCAACTATCCTACTGTCTACTTTTAACAGTCAAACCACCTCCATCTAGGGTCAGGGTTAAGAAAAAGTGCAATGAAACTTATATACTCACCCTATTGGTGTTCATGGTACACAGAGAGACAACTTAATCTATATTGTAATAGTCATCTGTCCCACTAAACCATGCACATCTAATGTTTTTACCAAATATGTATTACTCCACCAGGCTAACTACTCTGACCAAACAGCTGATAGCTGCAGTTATGTGATTAATATTCAGGAGACACAATATTCAATCAAGCACAAATTATGCTGATTAAGGATCCTTGTAATTTTTCTGAAATACATCCTGCAACTGTAGTGACACTTTATCCTAAAGAAGGAGGCAGCAGGTTTCTCTGAAGTTTGTAACTATCTACCATATTCATTGTTTTAAATCCCAGTAGGATGTTACCTTCAGTAGACCATGGCCAAAAACTTTCCAACCTCCTTCAGTTGACCATAAACATTCTCAATTTATTTCAAATCTTAAACAGTGTATGTTGTAAACTAACCTGACATCACAATCCTTGGTTCTGGGACTGCAGGTACAGCAACAGTGAAGTTTCTGGATACTGAATTAGCTAATTAGCTGGAAGTTGTATGTCTGCCACCTCTGGATAAGATTCTGTTTATATGATACTGGCAGTGCAGTCTATTGAGTAATGGTTGGAGCAGCCACGAAATGCCAGTCACCAGGTACAAAATAACTAGCAGGGTGAAACAGCTAGTGAGTTCTTCCTGGTCTTTGACAAATAAGTCTGTACAAATAAACAAAGCAAAGTAGAATAGTAATGGTAAAATGTGCACAACATACTTAAAAATGATTCCTGCAATTCTGAACACCTAATAAATTTTAATGATCATTTACTGCAGATATAAGATTACTGCTGGGAAGCTACTACTGATGCAACAGGATCTAATATTTTGTAGGTGTAGATACAAATTATTTTTCCTTATATATTAAAACAAAAATATATAAGGTGATTTGAAAAATAGCTGTGAAATGTATTGATATCTGCATTATACTTCTTGCACTCTGATGAAACTTTGAGTTCCATTAGAGGCAGGGAATTTGTGCAGCAGGTGAGCAAATCATATTTTCTCAAAGAGGGCTCTTCTTTTTGGAGTTTGTTGGTATCATTCAGTGTGAAGAAAAAGATACTGTGATGATACCCAAACTACAAAATAACATCAATGACACTTAAGTAAAAGTGGTCACATATTCTTAAGCAAACTACAAAATTGCAGGTTTAGATCTCCTGACAGACTTGGATAGTTTGTGCTCTTCTTTCCAGTAGAGGAGATGGGGGCACATTTGAACAAAATTTAGCAAATATTTTCATCATTAAATTGAAATATGGCAGCTGGCAATGAAGATATTGAGAGTCATGACTTAGTTTAAAATTGCAAGCTTTAAATATGGATGAGGGAGTTTTTGGTACATACTTAACAGGCTTCTTAGAAGGAGAAGAAACACTTGAAGATAAGACAGTAGCACTGGACAGTATACGTCCAGAAGTAATGAAAGATGATATTCTTATACAGTGTCGTGAAATATTGGACAAATGGAAAAAAGTGTCACTGACAGTAGGTGTTTCAACAGGAAATAATGCAAGCTCTGATGAAGATAAGGATATTAAACTGGTTCAACTTCTTGAGTCTCAGCCACCACCAAGCACTGTGCAGTGAACATACACAGAGGAGGAGCAAAGGATATGTGAAGCCATACTAGCAACAGACAATGAGATGTCGGATCAAGAAGATGATAATGACTCAGATCATCCAAATGAAGACAAGGAGAATGGTTTCATCAAGGATACAACTGCAGCTCTATACCAGCAAGCTGAAAAGGAAAAGAAAGAAAGCTAAATCAGAAAGCCAGAAGAAGAAAGACAAAGATAAGCATGACAGGGAGAAGCAGAAACAGCCGCAACAAGAAAGGAAGGAGAAATGTAAGACACAGAAAAGTGAAAGACGGAGACAGCAAGATGATGCAGCAGCAGCATACGAGTGCATGTATTGTGTCATTTTAATTTGTTATTGTTGGATTATGTGTATTAATGCCAGTAATTCTAGTTTGAAATTTTGGTGCACTGATGTACCTCTGCATTAGCAGTGTGATGGCCACAGCTAATTTGAGACCTCACTACAATTGGCAGTCTTCGATACATCATAATTTTTTGGCCCAGATTTCAATCTCAATTTCTAATAGGAAAAGTTGTATCTTTGAATAAGGACCTATTCCTGTATGTTTAATATTTAATCAAGCCTACGAACAACCATTTATTCACCACAAATGGAATGAAGCTGAAAGGGAATAGTATCTTACATACATGAAATGTATTTAAATCACAAAATTAAGAAGAGTAACCTTCTTGTGTCTTTTCACAAAACTCTGTAAGCAATCAATTCCTGCAATCTTGTTATCAATCCAACAACTGGGAAAGTTACGCACCACAGTCTTCTACCACAATCGTACACCAGCTTAAGTATTTGTGAATTTAATTGTGATTTTTTGTGATTTTTATGGCCTTCATCCCATGACACCGAGTGCATACACACCACCAGCTTTTAACATAAGCTCTGCACTTTGTGAATGAATGATATGATATATTTAACTGCACTTGGGTTGACACCCGGTGGCAGTAGTACAGTACACATTTACACACAAACAATACATTGAACAAAACAATTAACAACAGAACAACGCAATTAACAAGGACAACACAATTAACAACCTAATTGGGAAGAGTGAGGGCCATGCCCCATCATTCCGTAATTCAGTTTGTAACATTTAATTGTGTAGTCCACTAAAATTTACTCCTGGTTTTCATTAAAAACTTACTGACTCGTGTAAAGTGAAGTAAACACATTGGGCCTATTGCAATAGTTGCCACTTATGATTTTTTTTTTTAATTCTGTAACAGTGCTGTATGGGTCATTCCATATCCGGAAGCTTCAACTATTAGGGAAAGCCTCCTTCGTTGTACGGCTATAACGGCTTGTTGTATAACCACTTCCAACACATGAGGTTTATTCCTCTTACTGAAATACGTGCGACCCATTTCTCTGTCCTAAAGTAGTTATAAGCTTCATGTGTTTCTTCTACAATAAAAATTAAAATCATGGATATATTATCGGGCACATTATAACACTTTTTACGTGTGCCCCCTAGAGCAATGTTCAAATCTACCCCGCGTGCAAACACGAAACATAACCTTTGGATATATCAATAGTTACGAATTATATATACACACTACAAGATAAAAGGCCTGTTGGGATATAAAATGACATAATAAAACTTACCTCTACAAATTCAATTTAGACATAAAACGCTTAGAAGTCAAATTTGCAGACAACTTTCTGAACAATCCACACCACTACACGTACACACGAAAATGGAGGGAAAGTAAATGTAAACAGCTGAGCAGGGGTACCACTCTCGAAATATAAACATATATACAATGCATGGTAGAATATTAAATTTGTTCAAAAGTGCCCTTTGTTCAAATGTGCCGCAATCTCCCCAACCATTCGTCACGCTGTCAACTGTTAAAATATGTGGAATTGTGTGTCACTACCGAATAACGTCCCAGGATTTCAGGGATCAACAACACACGAAACTTGAGATTCAGGGTAATTTAAAAAAAAAATGGGGTGATGAAATGCATTGCTTCCCACGATTGTTGTATGACATTGTATGAAATATGATTTTGAACAAATCTACAAACTTTTATCACTCTTTGTTTTTGCTGATACTGACGTCATACTTTCACTGTGATGAACTAGAGAAATGCAGATAATACTGTGTTAAAAATAGTTGAAGTTTACATATCTCCAGCAAGCCGAGTAAGTTTAAAACTGCTCTAAAGCACTTTCTGCATACGCACTCACTTTATAGTTTAGATTAATTTTTTAACAAACGGTAATATTTCACTTTTATTGTGTTTATATTACCCTGTCTTTTTAGACTGTACAATTGTATTAAATTTATCTGTATTAATTCGTTATCTATTGTTCTTTTACTTCACGAAGTTTTAAATTTTATATCAGTTTGCATATATTTATGTAGCTTATATGTTTGTATATTGTACTTTAATTTATTTTGAAATTGTATTTGTAATTTTGTAATTATTGTGGTCACCTATTTTAATTTGAAATTCTGTTCTAAATTTGTACTATTTTATATTAATTGTTCTTGACTGTCTATCTTAGGACTGGCTCTTTTGTTACATGAAGCTGACTTACCTATTTTTTTTAATATTCCTATATACATTGGATGAACTCTGTATATGGATTTTTTTAAATGCTATTAAAGTTGAAGTTTTATATATATATCCTCTGTAAACAGTACATGAAATTTACACATAGTAGTGGATTTGTTTGCCTACTTACAATCAAAACTATGAACTTTTTTTTAATATATAGAAGCCATCCCGTTGTTTTACAGTACTAACTAAAATGGGATTCAGTCAAAACACAACAATATATTCAATAAATGTAAAGTGTGCTACTTCATGTTTCGGTTACAAGTGACCATCATTAGGTAGACATTTCAGTACATGGACATGACATGTTCAGTGCTTACGTTATGGGATCCCATATTGTTTACATTTGCTGTATAGAATTTCAAACATTTAGATTAATAAACTGCTCAATATTTAATATCTTAAATAATGTATGTTCTGAAATATCTATAAGTGTATCACTGTAGGTCCATCAATTAAAATTTAAAATCTTAAAAACATCAAGAACTTCAACACTCAACTTGTATGCATCTTGAGAGACTGATGTGCTATCAATTAGATGTGTAGTTTTATATATGTGAGAATTTAAAACACTTCTAACACTTTGGTATATTCCTCTGTTCCTTAAAATTGGATGCTGTCATATATACATCATTATGCCATCTTTTGGGGGTATGGGGGGGGACCTTATTAAGTGTCTATCTTTGTACATATTTGAGCTGTTTTATTATTGCAAAATGCTTCATTCCATATGATTTTATGTTATCATCGAACTCTATGCTGTTTTTCGGAATGATTATATCTGTTGTTGATCACAGACCATCTAGTTTTTCTTATAATGTGGAATCAAGTTTTGTAGAGTAGAGAAAAAATGGTACCAGTGTGTGTTATTGCGTGAGTGTCGTTCATGACAAACAACACTCCCATACTGTAAGCACTGAACATGTCATGTCCATGTACTGAAATGTCTACTTGATGATGGGTACTTGTAACTGAAACATGTAGTAGCATACTATACATTATTGAATATATTGTTGTATTTTTGACTGAATGACATTTTAGTTAATATTTTAATTAAATGCCATATTGGGGTTTCCATTAAAAACTTATGTGGAAAATTCATTCTTGGCCCACACTGGCCAAACATGATCCTCATGGTACTACCTAAACCTGAATTCGAACTGAGTCCACTCTTCTGGGAATCTTTCTTAACACCACTGTGAAAACCTCAAATTTTATCTAGATTTGACTTTATAATTTTCCCAAAACTAGTTTGTTGTACAAGAAAAGGTGTACCAGTGGTGCTTATTACAAGATAGAGGAATACACACATTCTTAAACCCTACTTAATATCCATTTCAGTTTCATAATCACATACACGCCCAATCTTAGTAATTAACCATTTTATTGTACAAATTCTTGTTTTATAATAAGTTTATTATATGCCTCTACATTTTTGAAGCACTATGTGCTCATCATCAGGAGGTCAAAATTGTATTATACAGCATCTGGTATCATCACACTGAAACAAGTGAGTGGTCAAAAATTACTAAAATACAATTCTCTAAATATGAGCACATAGTAGTAAAATTTATGTACGAATTTTTTTGGGTGTGATTACTGTATATTACTTACTACAAACCTGTTATGTCATGTAGAGGCTATGTTTATTCAGTTGTTAAACTTATTAAAAAGGTACTATGTCTATTTACATTATACATTTGCTGAGTCTATCTAGTCATAAAATCATATAAATTGTTGATTAGTTGTTATATCTACAAGGTTACATATATCCGGTTGTTAAATTTGTTAAAAATATATGATATCTATTTACATTACCTATCTAAAAAAAGGTGCGTTTATCCAGTTATTAAAATTGTACGGTGTCTGTTTACTTTACATTAATTGTCGAAAGTAAATAGACACCATACAATTTTAATAACTGGATAAACACAACTTTTTTAAATAGGTAATGTAAATAGTATAATACAATTTTGACCTCCTGATGATGAGCACATAGTGCTTGAAACATGTAGAGGCATATAATAAACTTATTGTAAAACAAGAATTTGTGCATTAAGTTCGTTAATTACTAAGATTATACTGAGATGCACTGTCAGCAAGACAAAAAAAAATACATGCCCAAGTCTCCTAGCTGGTCTTTTTCATTTTAGGTGCTTCTACTTGAATTTTGTATGCATGTCTCATTTCTTCCATGTATGTTCTACATTAGAGAGACACCATAATTTCAAAATACATGCACTAAAAGATCAATTCCCAGAACACCTATAGTTAGTTAAATTTCTTGTGGTTTTAACCTTTTGGCGCCGGAATAATTTTTTTAATTTTAGCACATCCTGTACATAAAATGTGAATAACACAGGAACCAAATACGTTAGAATTATGAAACAAACTGCATTTTGTAGAGAAAAAAATGGAGACTATATACCATGTTTAAAGTATTCAGTACCTATATTTGTTGAATAAATATATAAAATACAACTTTAGAGGTTAGTGGTGCAGCACGACAACTATAGTTGACATTAGGCGTCAAAAGGTTAAATATTCAGCTGTTGGTAGAGAAACTTTGACTTAGTCCTTATTAACAACCTCACTTTCTTGCTCAGCGTTTGATGGGATTTATGTTATTAATGCACTTTAAAATAAAAAATAAAATGAAAGTTTAAATCATCAGAGGTGCAGTTTTGATTGTAATTGGCGTTAACTGTTGAGAAAAGTGATTCAGGTGTGTTGTGACATGTTTGGTAGAAAAATTAACATTGCTTCTGAGGAATCTACATACTCAGTATTCTCCAAAACATTATAAAATTTCTAACAGACTATAAGACATCACTTTTTGGAAGACTATTTACTGCCATAACATCCTCAGATTTAACACAGTATGAACTATTGTTATGCTTTTTCAGTCTAAAATGTCTAAAAATATTTCTGAAATAGGCTTTGATTGTTAAAAATTGGATAAATGGACACAAGGATAATGTTTCTATGTCAGTGGGTGTCAACGCTTTCGGATTCACATATTGTGAAACTAGCAGAGGATTTAGCAAGGAATGGTACTATATGTGTTCTTTAAGTGTGAATCAAATTACTACTAGCATGTGTAAGCATGTATTTCCATCATATTGGAATTAAAACATTTATGTGGCTTGAAAATATCACATAAATCATGATCAGTTGTATTGAATATTCCCCAACAACAATTATGCAAGAGGGTCTGTGGAACATTAAAGTTGCAAGAAATATGCAATTGTTATGTAACACAAAGGCAAGTGGTATTATAGAGGTCTGTGTACACAGAATGTTCTGGTAGGGTGAGCACAAACTGAAGGAAATGGTTATTCATCTCACTTTGAATTTAAAATTTTATATTAATTCGTGTCCCAATTGTCATTTACAGTGTCATGGAATTATAGCTATTCATATACCAAGAGTGGTTATGAGACTGTCACAAATGTTTTGTTATAAATATGGTAAGTACTAAACTGTTCATTATGACTCCATTGCATCAACATGTTTGAGCTGTGCTTCATCCACAGCAATACATTGCATGGCTTGTTGTGGCAATGAATTTATTGCCTTGTGAAGAACATCCAGAGTGTTGTGCATTTGATTTGCAACATGCTGTGTTTTCTAGAGGAGGGTATATTGCTTGTCTTAGATTTGTCAACCAATGCCTTCATGTGTCCTTGGAAGGACTGAGATCAGCAGTACCTAAATCATAACAGAGAAACTAACTTAGCTGTCAGTTGAAATTTGGTGGAACTCCATAATGATTTAGGTACATACAGAGTTGTAGATTTAGGTCTTATGTGATGTGATGCCGTGCCCATATGCACGCATGTGCATTCACCAAACACACAGTTTCAAAGACACATATATCAATGTATGTGCACACAGGCATACAGTACATTGACACCAACAGTATTTGTATGAACATAAATTAAACAGTTTATATTCCTTTCTACATTACTTTCATGAAGGGGACTTACGCATGGCAGACCCAGCAACCAGTACAAGAACTCCTGAGAAGAAATCCAGAATTACATCCACCTTGGCAAAGTTCCAGCTTCCCAAAGCATTGTACATAGTTTTATTGCCTGTGACCATTGTAGCACCTAGGCCCACTCCAAATATCCCACAACTCACCACAATTATGTCATGTGATTTTGCCGTGGATAAAACTGGAACCACAAACATATACGTGTTCTCATTGTTCCATATAACACTGTTTCTCTCAACATGCATTATCTTGAGGTACTAAACTTCAGATTGGAAGGCTGAATTGAAACACAAGAAATGGCTACACTATTACAAAGAAACTGTCTTTGAGAAGTCAGTAATCTGTAATAACTCTGTCTACCCAAGTAACTATTTTCAATATAGTGAAGCTGGAAGTACATGCATTGAATTAACCGCAGTGCGACAGAGTAAAGATGACAACAGAATGTAGCAGGAATGGGAATTTGAAATCTATTCAGTAGAATTTTATATGTGTATAAATGGTAAAATGATGGATCTGTCAAGTTATTTCTGTATTATTTGATATTCAGAATATAAAAAGAATTCTCCCACAAAATGCAAGTTATATTGTTATTTAGTATACACAGACCCTTTGAAATTGCAACACCATGACCTCTATTATAAATATACTGTAGGTTAGAAGTCTATAATTTCTTATGAAACTGGGCCAGTTGGTTTATGCATTTGTAATATACTTTTAATTGTATTTACATCTATAAATTTTTATGGGATAGCCCTATATTATTTGTTTCATACAAATAATATCCAAAAATAAGATCATAATTTCTGTGCTTTTCTTGAATTATTCATAACTGGCTCAAGACTTCATTAAAAATACTAATTATGTTATTTGTAATTATGATTTAATTGTGCACTAAAAAATTAAAATTTTGTGCCACTTAATGAAATTCATACTTACGATGAAGCCCATATGCAGCTACTATATTTCCAGCTGCAAACAAGTACTTGTGTTTACCAGGAGACATCTTGGAACAATATGGCATTACAAGTGTGAAACATATCCACACAAGTCCAGCAATAGAGACAGAAAACACAGCTCCTCCATTTGTGCACTCATAAATACGTTTTTTTGTAAGTAAAGGACTTAGAACTGCAAATCCCATTGGACAAAACCTCAGAGTAAATCGAAGCAACAGAGATGGGAAGATATAAGGTATTTTCACATACTGTGAAATGTTCCAAAAGCATGGGTTTTGGCAAATCTGTGAGTATTGTCGTTGAAAGACATGACAGTGTTGGAAGTGGCAACTGCAGCTGAATACCAGCCTGTACATTAATTGGGACAGTGATGATGGACATCGACGCCAGTCTCTCATTAAGTTTGACCCCTGATGACTGTCAGATGTACTGTACAAATCAACAGTCTCTGAAGATATTAGTTTTGCTGCCCAGAGAGGATGTTCAAGCTCTCTAGAAGCAGGTTGAGATACTTTAACTTCATGCACTTCATAACAGTTTTCATCTGTTTTAGTAGAATTTGCATGTGTTCTTATAGGATCATCAGGCACTTCAATTGTGACTGAAACATCAGATTTTATTTTATGACAAGAGTCTGTGTTATCTATTGACCCATCACTTGCCCCTAATTCCTCACTATGCCATTTACGATATCTGTCCAACATTTGTCCTTCATGGCCATCTAAAGAAACTGATGTGCTTTTTGCAGATAACATTTGTCCGAGAGTTCCTGTACTCCACCGGTTTGGAGTATGTTTTATGTCATGGAGTTGTTTTGTATTATTAACATGCATATGAACATTACTTCCATTGCTATGTAGTTCATTAAAAGAATGAAAGCAGACAAATTTCACACTGGTTAGGGAAACATCTTCCTGCAGAGGAACTCTTTGATTTGTTAACTTCATCTCACTAAATAATGGCACAACACTATTCAAACTTTTTACTTTTCTTGTCATGGAATCAACATCTGTTACAACAGGAGAGTTTTGAATTTCAGTACTCTTGCTCAGTAGAGGATCAAAATCACTTAGATCTGTCCCGTCATAATTAGGACCAACTTCAACTAAACTTCTGGTAGTCAAGATTTTGCCATTAATGGGATACAGATTAAAACTTCCTGTTATGTCCATTTTATCAAGCTCAGAATTTTCATAGATGTTTTCAAATGACTTATTTTCTTCATCTGTCACATCACTATCACTGCTGCCTAATGCAGATCTGTATTCTGTTAACCTATTCCCCACACAAATTGGCATTATCCCTTCCACATTCCCTGAAGTCCATCTTTTACTTTCTGAGAAGCTGTCCATTAACTTAGTAGGAACTTCATCATTATCTATATAACAGTCCATATTTCTGGCCCCAGAGTGCAGTATTTTGTCTGTGAACTTCAAATCATTACTTTCTGTGGGCACATCTTTGTGGATATCACTACAGCATGAGCTAGAACTCTCTTCGGATTCTTCAGGAATTTTAGGAAGGATCTGAAGTCTATTTTTGTTGCATCCTCGACCGGTTTCCCAAACCATGGGTTGTTCACTGATAGAGTTGTTCAGTGTAGGATGGCTGTTGCAAGAGGCAGGGTTTCTCCAGCCGTGACCATAAGAAGAGGATACCAGTGAATTTCTTCCAGTGTGACTGTTAAAGAATAAGATTTTTAATACGCAATAAAAATTACAAAGTCCATAGTATATAATTCTTCTTATATACACTCAGTTAGCCAAGAAATTCTCTTCATATTATTGAACCAAAATGTTCATTTCAGTGTTGGAAAAGTCCATCATGTAATAGTATTTCAATCCAGATAAATCTACTAAGATATTTATTTTTAAAGTTCATTTTAATATTTTCATTCCACTGATACCAATACACCCTACTACTTTTTATATTTTGTTTTTGTGACTAATGTGATGTATGTATTCCTCAACTGTTTATCCTCCTTCACATGATTACTAATCATTGAAGTCCAAGGCACCTTGTAATACCCCTACTGCTTTAATATCTTGTGATGAGTAATACTAGTTTCCAGTTCAACCCCTGTGCTGAAGGCTCATACCGGAAATAAAATATTATTCAAAGTTATAGTCAAACCATATTCTTAATTTTACAAATTTAAAATATGTCACTGTTGTACTCTTTGAACCATGGGTGGTGCAGAAAATTTTTAGGTATGTGTGTTTTGTTTGTCACAGTGTATGGACTGCCATCAGAAAAAGGGGAATTGTTTAAACAGGACATATTCAAATACATAAAGTCTCACATACATTTGTAGTACTTGTTTCTGTATACAGTATACTGAAGTGGTCAGAGACAAAATATATTGCTATTACAACTGAAAAGGAATGTCTGGCATATTTTCATATCAACATTTATATTATTTTTATTGTTTTTCAGTTTTACAAAGTTCCAGTGCATTTTATCCATAAAAGTCACATTACATTTGTAAAATCAGAACCCAAGCACTTCGAAATATTATCTGTTGTGTCATGAAGTTGGTTTAAAAAAATAAGTTTCTGGCAGTGCTCTAGGGAGATTCTAAAGTAATGAACACTCTTATGAATGCAGCCAATACTAAGATGAATTATTACAAAGGGATCAAGTGTGGTTTAAGAAAATAGTGTTCATGAAGATTTTCTCTAGATGTCTATATACTACTGAAGGCATACCTGTCTCTGAAGTAGCTGTTGCTCTCATCGTTCACGAATGTGAGGGCTCGGGGCCGTGAATCATAGCGGGATATGGGTGAGGTTCTTTGGGTCGGAGGACATAGGATGACTGCCCCAACAAGTCCCTGCAGGACTAGACCAGCTTGTAGCAGTGGAGCTTGATGCATCCCATACACAGACAAGAAGCCTAGCAACAGCAATGGCATTGCAAACTGGGCTACAGAACTGCCAAGGTTGGGTACAAGATGGGAAATAGCAGCCCTGTGTCTGTACCATGGGTAGTGAGAGTAGAGGACAATCTCTGTCTGTGTTAACACCAAACTAGTGCCCACACCTGGAACAGGAGATCCTGTTTCTTGAAACATACACATACATATATGGATTTATTTAACACATTCCTGGATCTCAGTATAAGCCAGTTTAGCTCAGCAAGTAATGTGACATATTGCTAATTAACTCTTGAGAAGATAATGAAGTAAGAATTGTGATATTCAGGAAGCTGCATTAACCACAAATTAACAAGAAGGCCCATTACATTCTACTATTCTATCAAACAGAAGGATCCAGAACCTATTCCACAATTTCAGTCATTAATTACTGGTGTCTATTTGATTTTTTAGATTAGATATATGTTAGGTCTGTCTAAGAGATTGCTATGTACGCTGAGATACACATTAGGTGTAACGTTCTAATATCAGGAAAATTATGATATCCAGTAACCTTTCAGTCCCAGAGATGCTGGATACTGCACCTTTCACTGTGGCTAGCTATTCGGCTCTTAAAAGCTGTTAAATGAAATCTCCCCCCCACCCACAGACCCACACACACATGCACATACACATTTTCACAAAAGCCTACCACTGGTCATTATTCTCAAACCAGATCATATCTTGTGCAACCATACATTCCCTTTCTTGGAAACTCATGTTATTATCCCAGCTATGTGTAGGTGCCATAAGTTGTTATGCAATTTTAGTTTTCTGACTAAAATTCTGTAGAACATCTGAAAAAAACCTTTTTTTTTTTTTTTGCACGCTACACTCATTTGATCCTCTTTAATTTGATCATTCTAACAATATTCTGTCATGCATGTTTCCCTCCTTCCTTACATGAGGACCTTAGGTTAGATGTAAGGCTAATCTTCTCTGTTACAACATACCCCTCCACCATATGGCTGAAGCAACTGTACTGGGCTAATACTTCAACAGTTGTGGTGGGTTTGTAACAGGTATTCACACTACTCGCTGCATAATAACCCAGAAGAGTGCAGTATTCAGGTAAAATCCTATTATCTATGCCTGTATATTAAAAATTTTCTCTCTCTCTCTTTCTCACTTCATGTTCTTGTAAAAACATATTGGCTATTGTTTCTCAGACTTTTAAATCATTCTTTCAATTTAAACACCCATATAATACAAGTGAAGAATAAAGTTTATGAAACTGCTTATTGCACAGTTTTCTTTGGCATTTTACACGATCTGTAATTTGTCTTCCACGTACCAGTGCGATGAACTGAAGTATCTCTCTGCATATGAAGAATGATACCCTACAAAATATTAGTGTTACCAGCAAATCCCCCTTAATTTGATCATTTTAACAATATCTAGTAATTGTGAGCCCCCTAATTAAGAAATTTCCTTCAGCCTTCTCTTATTTTTTGTTCATTAGATTCAAATATTATCTTCAGCATCCTGTTATAATTGTCTATCTACCTGAAGACCGGGGGGGGGGGGGGTCTAAAGCGAGGGGATAAAATTTTTTTTAAAGAATTTCCTGGTCTCGCCACCCCCCGGGGAATTTTAAAAAAAAAATCATTTAAAAAAACATCTCTCCCTC
>Ga0123354_10002341_pt1 | contig 24864 bp, 10 predicted proteins | sample TergutLab28metaG_2_FD_97872 | JGI IMG/M metagenome (GOLD analysis project Ga0123354, IMG submission 97872) | Labiotermes labralis P4 segment gut microbial communities from Petit-Saut dam, French Guiana - Lab288 P4 | ecosystem: Host-associated > Arthropoda: Insects > Digestive system > Gut ...
TCTTGAGAAGCTAACTGGTTTGCAGCTAGTCAAGAAATTCCCCGCATTTCATGGAACCCGAAGGTTCATTACCGCACTCACAAGCGTCCGCCACCTGTCTCTATCCTGGGTCAACCCAATCCAGTCCATATACCCACATCCTACCTCCTGGAGATCCATCCTAATATTATCCACCCATCTACGCCTAGGCCTCCCCAGTGGTCTCTTTCCATCCGGTTTCCCCACCAAGACCCTATACGCCCCCCTCTCCTCCCCCATACGCGCCACATGCCCTGCCCATTTCATTCTTCTCGATTTTATCACCCGCACAATATTGGGTGAGGAGTACAGACCCGTTATCATAACACGAAATAAAAAGAGGAAAGAACAGTAACAAGGACGGAAGGTGATGTGAATGGAAACTTTGGTTTTGGACGCCTTGAACTAGGGTCGGTTTTGGTTGTTTCTAGATGTAAGGGTTTCTTCAAACGCACGGTACAGAACAGGCGTGTGTATACGTGCGTCGCGGATGGCAACTGTGAGATAACAAAGGCGCAGCGCAACAGATGTCAGTATTGTCGCTTCAAGAAGTGCATTGAGCAGGGTATGGTTCTCCAAGGTTCGTACCAGCTTCTCTCTTTTGTCTGTAATGTGAATGCTTTGTGTGAATTTTTGTTTTAGATGTACTACCTATAGATATGCACTAACTCTCGCATTTACGAAAGAGATGCGCTCTTTAAAAGTCGCCATTTAAGTAAAATTCGTTAAGCGAAAATTATTTTTTGCACAAATTTAAAGCCAATAATTTTAGGTACTACTTTTCGACAAATGTAGTCGCTTGTTTTTACATGACGTGACAACATGCCGCTTTATTTTGTGTGCGCAGTAGTTAAGTGGGTGGTAAGCAAACAACTTCTGCTTACCTGAAGAGGTTTTCCCGCCAGGATATGAACATCTTAAAATTGAAAACTTTACAGTTCGCATACACTCTTTCAGTTGTTATGAACCACCGCAGGCAACAAACAATTTTCTGCTCTTATCCTGTTACTTTTATATGTAAAAATCGACAGCCTTACTGCATAGTTCGCGTAAAATGCCGTAGGTGGAACACACTTCACTTGTTTCTCAACAGATCACATTCAGAAAGCCTGAGGACTAAATTGTAAAAATGACTGGAATTCCTAAGTCGATGCAGCTTTCATTTCAAAGGAAGAAATGTAATTAAAAATAGTATGTCAGTTTTGCTAAAACGAGTATTGTTTGTGTTTTTTTAATGCTTTGTGGACCGTGCATCATGATATATCTGTACAATAAGAACAAACAAGATGAACTGTTTACTTTCAATTTATTTCAATAATTACCTCTACATGTTTCAAGCAGGCCTGCTGCTCATCATAAGGAGGTATTATTCTTTATATACAGCAATTGGTATATGTCATGCCTGTTGGCAGGATTGTGATCCTGCAAACAGCCAGTCAACATAAACACATGGCATACACCAACTGCTGTATATACAGATTAGTACCTTTTGATAATGAGCAGTAAGCCTGCTCACAACATGTAGAGGTTAATTATTCAAATAAATTGGAAGTAAATAGTGCATCCTGTTGGTTCGTACTGTACGGATGTTATTTTTGTGTCTTGCACAAGTTTTGTATTTCATATGCATAACAAGGTTAGTGTGACAGAGTTTGCTGACGCCTGTCACATAATTTTGAATTTATATTGCTTCTGACTCAAGAATAATAGACACGGCAATTTATAATTGCAGAAATTTGCTTGCATATTTTTTAAGCCCTCTCTTTCCCAATTGTTTTGATACATGCATTTTAGACATGTACGCCATCCACCAGAAGTTCTGAAAATCCAGAATAGGTGTAATACATGCATAGAATGTACATCCCTGTAAAAAGAATGGAAAATCTTCAACCCACCAGATTACACACACTCGTATTTTCTGAATTCCTTGTTGAAAGCTAATGCTGCAAAGGAAAAAGAGTTTTTAAAAAGCTCTGTCTTTAATGTCATGTTCCAAATTTGCTGTGTGTTGAAAGTGTTTCTTATTTGAGAATTAATAAAATTGTATCCAAATTTATATAAAGTAGGTGTTAATTTTTACACATATGAACCAAACATGAAATGTACTCCACAGCGTTTAATACAGACATCTCAGCGTTATTGTAGCATTTCATGCAAATAACTCAAAATAATTTTAAACGCATCTTTCGTGTTGCAGTGAAAGAACTGGTACGTGATCTGTAGTGTCAGTCACTGAAAGAAATAACACAAATTTAAATAAGGCAGGCAACTCATGCCTGGAGTAATACAAAGAATATATTCAAATAAATAATTAAAAAACAATTAAGTGATATTTTAAAGTGAGGGGGGAATTAATGAATTTTCATTACAGCAGATTTTTTGTGTTGCTGTTAATTACAATCACTGCATCTCCTATCGTTTTGGTATTCACTGCTTGTTAAGTTAATTACTTCTTGCTCTCTATTTTTGAATGTGAACTACTATGGATTTTGGTACACAGTGCTTCAATATGCTGTTTTCTTCTGCTGCTGATAATGATAATCTGATGTAAATGACTGATAAGTCTTTTCAGAAAGGTATGGTAGTACTGTATGTCTTATATTGTTCCCTTCATTGTCTGTCTTGTAGTTAACAGTTAAAATGTTTTTTAATTGATTAATATCTATTTCATACTTACTGAAGAACATATGTACTGAACTGGCAGTGTGTATAATATGCTACATACTGCTGAGAATAGGCTGTTGTGAATTAAGTAACATTCATTATATTGATATTGGTTTCATTGTCAGGTTTTAAGTAATTAATATTTATATGCAATATATAGCCATTTAGTTACATTCTTCTCCAGTGTATCACTTGGACTGTGGGATAATTCTGTATACAAATGGCCCTTAGTTAATGTGTCAACAGTATTCATTGAATATGGTGCTGTTAGTCTGGAGACATTCCAGTCAATGATTTGTCATACAGCAGCACATAGCCTATCAAAAAACTATATTTTGTTACTAGCATTTGACAGCCATCAAACTTTTTGAACCCTTACTGTATGTTACTAGTGCAGCTGTGATGCTGGGAACTGTATAGTATGGTCAGTCGTGATGCTGATGTTCTTCTTTAAATTTGCCTCATGGTGGCCCATTTTTTACTGCAGTGGGTGCTGTAATTTCTACTTTTTCTATTCTGGGTGTCATTTCCTAGTGTCCATTGAAATAGCAGTAACATGCAGCATTACATTAGGTATAGTGGCTTTGCAACAGAGACAGAGTGGTTTCTGAGTAAGTTCATGTGAAGAGGGGGGGGGGGAGATAATGGGCAGGTAACAGTTTGCACTGCCTGTCACAAGTGCATCCTTTTGAAACAAATGGTGAAGTAAGGTATTCACGAACATAATTTGTTTAGTAATTTACAATTAATGAATCTCTTTTTTCAGTATGAAAACCATTACACTGCATACAAAATAACAGTGTCTGCCAAATACTGGGTTTAGCTCTTAGAATGACTTTCCGAACAGGAAAATAGATTATAAAGGGGTCATTCAGATCTTCCATTAGAAACATCAGGAATGTGTTAACTACGAATGAATACTGTTTTAAGTGAAATATGAAGTGTATGTCATCCAGTCCGTTTGTACAAACAGAATAATATGCATAATTCCATTGCTTAAGCTCCTTTTAAGAGGAGAGTTTGGATGCTGTGGACAAAATCTATTCACTGTATGAAGATGGGTGAACAGTCAGGCAATTTTGCACCACAGGTAAGCCTTCTTACTGGAAAGCATTTCCTGACATGAAGGTTGAAAATTGAAAAGTAAGTCACACATATTCTCATACTTTTTAGTGTCATACATTAAATATGTCATCATAAAATTAATGGAGAAACTTTATTTTGGAAGACCACATGTTGATTGCTGGTAATAATGTTTGTGTTTCGGCAGCTGTTCGAGAGGACCGGATGCCAGGAGGCCGAAATTCTGGCGCTGTTTATAACTTGTACAAGGTATAGGTAGAAAGAACTTCAATCTATTTTGAATCATGTACTGTGCACATTGCTTTTAGAAAATGATGATGAATGACTGGCTGGTCTGAAATGGAAACACATTCTCCTAATTTGTCTCAGTTCATGCATTCATCACCCAAAAATTTAGAATTTAGTTATAAAAAGGGAAGAGAAAATTCGCTAGCCAGTGGATGCTTAATTTTGCAATAGAATGCACTCTTTATATTTAGTTTAACAATGTCAGCATAATGATCTCCTATTTACGTTGGATTTATAGTGAACAGAGTTCCGCTATAACATCATAACGTTTTGTCCTTAAAATCCACTTTCACTTTCACATTTGCAAAGCATTTTTCAGTAATCTAAATAGCTACAGTACTTGATATGGCATTATTGAGGTATCAAGTACCTCAAGAATCATACTGATAGCTGGTTTGTTTCAGATATGGAATCTCATGTTAACCATGTTAGCCAGGGTCACACAGTTGATATGAAGACTCTGCCACTGCAGGAACAGAGATTGAACACACACTTATGAAATGGGTGGGTGTGCATACTGCTATGGGAAAATAAAAGAACTCATCCCATTTTATAAGTACATACAAGCTTATTGTATTAGTGTGTGTTTAAATTTCCAGTCAGTGGCAGAACATTCATGCTAACAATATAAGCCAAGCTAACAAGGTTAATATCAAAATCCACATCTAGTTTGTTGAAATGATATTGTAGGTTATAAAACTCATAATTAGAATAGTCTTTGAAACTTGTTATATAGCAGTGTTATGCCAAAATTATGCTTGTGGGGTTGCTTAGGCTGGTTCCGATTTCAGGTCTTCTGATCATGGATTAGAAATGGCTCCTCTTCCATTAGGATCATATATTGTAATATAACAGGAGAAATGTTTAGGTGTAATTTTTATGATGTAGCAGCCAATTTGTATATTGTTTCTTGCATTTGAATTTAAACATACTTAAATTTTCCCTATATAGCCTTGAAAGTGTTTGCTTCATTATCTTGTATTCTGGACACTACACACTTAATCTTTCATCCATACAGACATGTAGGCATTGACAGCACTTCAGATTTGCTGTTGTGTGTGTATACTTATATTTGTGTAAGATTTTGTAAAGAGAGCACTTTCAGAAGTAAGGTCTGATATGTGAACCTCTACAGAAGTCTGTACATGGATTTGGGATTGTGCATGTGTAGTGCTTTTTATTATTATTATTATTATTATTATTATTATTAAATATGTAATAGTAATGCAGTACTGGGACCTTTCTTTCTTTTCTGTTTCTTTCTTGCTTCCTTTTTTTCTGTCTTTTTCTCTCTTTCATTCTTTAAGGAGGACAATAATATAATTTTACTTTGCAAAAACACCACGTCTCTCTTCCCAATAGAAAAGTGCCATATATTTGCAGGGAAGTAACCAAACTTAGCAAGGTGAAGTTCAATAATGGCTTGAAGATGGTTATTAAACAAGCGTTAATATGTCGCCATATAATATCAAGTTTAATGTGCCTACCTATAGTAGTATATTTGTCAATGTCCAAATAAATATATTGGTAATTACTGTGTTTACCATGATTGTAAAAATCTTGGGTTTCACAAGGTATTTCCATATTTGTACCACAACACATCACTTCAGAATCTTGCAATGCTGCCAGTGGTTATCTTCACACTTTAAAAGTTCATATTATCCCCATCGTTGATGGTACTGACTGAAGAGTTTTCTCCTATGGAACCTCACAGAACCGAGGAACACAAACACATATACATGAAAATGATATTATAAACATACTTTCCTTTATAAAGCAAAATAAGCTGCACATAATTTTGAAATAATGTACATATATGAAACAAAAGAGGCTTGTGCATCACTGTGTTAGTCACAATGTACAGTACATATTTGAAAAGATAATGATAGGGGCAATTAACAGACTCTTTTGAAACTTAGGGTTTAATTATAGGCTAGGAATTTCTTGACCAGCTTAGCAAGTGTTAATTTCTCAAGAAATAGTCAGTTCCATGAAGTTAATTGGTTATGTATTTGCAAGAAAAATGAAAACCCAAAACATGACCTGTAAAGATGTGAGGCCATACAACACTTTGTAATATGTTTACCTCATCTTGTAAATATACTCAACTTGATGCGCAGTTTTTCTTAATACATTTATTTCTTTTCTCTGCATGTTTTGGGCAAATATGTGCCCATCATCAGGAGAAATAACTGTATCTATGTGACACTTGGTAATTGTCACTGTGTGGATGACTGTCTGGTCTGTCAACTGGCAGACCAGACAGTCACCCAAACAGAGTGACATGCAGAGAAAAGAAATAAATATACAAAGAAAAACTGTGCACCAAGTTGGCTCTATTTACAAGATTATACAGGGGTGCATGGCCAACAAAACATAGAAAAAAAGTTTACTTCAGTTTTCAGGTAAGCTGGTCTTTAAAAAATAGTTTGGAACATAGGCCCTCATAAAAAGTAAGATAGAATTAACGACAAATTAAGGTGGGCGGGGGTTTGGAAATAATTCTCCATACATTCTAGCCCTCATGCCTCAATAAAAGACAGTAACTCAATTGGAATATGGAATTACCTTGTGGATAGAAGGACTTGCTGCAATTTAATGAACAGTGTGATGGATATAAGTATTTAAGAACTGAAAATTCAAGACACAAGTTATGTTTCCAAAGTTAAGGAACTGTTTAAATTTAATAAAGAATATTTCAAATAATTTCAGTAATAAACTTTGAGAATATGTCAGTTCCAGTGAAGTACCCCAGCTTGGAGCAGGGGTGTCCAGATAAAGTAATCCCAGTTTATTCAGATAGTGCACTGTTACTGTTTCACTGAGTTTCTTTTTGAACGTTTTCTTGGTTCGTATTTTTCATCACAAGGCAGAGAGTAAATGTTTTTCTACTTACAGAACTTACGTGATTTCTCGATATTGCTGATGAAAGTCTCCAGTTCAAACATCAGTAACGACACAGTGTGACCCATGAAATAAAATGGGTTGCTGCAAAGCTTTTGCTAATATATTTCTCTTTGCTTGCTTGGATTTAGTTGTGTTTACATGATTCACTCTGGGCTGGTGGAAGCCACTTGGGAACCACACAGTAATACATCAAACTCATCACCACTCTTGGCAGCTATAAGTACAATAGGAACATGGACCACTGTATCTAGAAGTAGGCACACATAATTAAAGTAGAATTTTCAACACAGTTGTGATCCATCGGTTACTTGCTGATTTTTGATACATGATGACAGGCAAATCCTGACACATAAATAATGTACTTTGCCCCAGGACTGACTGGACAGACTCCTTTCTCAGGCATATAACAGGTGGAGCGTGGAGCTGATCATCACCTTCATCTAGTAATATGGTTAAGGCAGCAGCTTGGTTCTGTATTTCTCTTCACCTTAATGTGGTGTTGTATCACAGGCACTTCTTTTCTACATTCTTATAGCTCATGGGGGAGCATATCTGAGCCCTTTATTGCATGACTTTATACTGTACTGCAGTCTCTGAAATATGTCATTGCGGACTTTCAAGACATTATGTCTTAAAAATTTCAATTTGACTTAAGGCTTTTTGCTATTTAGAAACATAAAGTTGAATTTTATAAAGAAGTACCTGTAAGCTTATTTCTCTGCATATCAAAACTATTTGATATGAAAATTTTTGCTATGAAAGAATTTTTCATTCACAAAAGTTGTCAAAGGGAACTGCATTTTGATAGTGAAAAGTGGCCAATTCCTGAGGTGCACCTCAGGAATTTTTTAAAGGTTATAAGTGAGAAACTCTGTAAAGGATGAGGGTCTCCCTTTGTCTATATAAATATATTTTTCAAACAATCTAAGCAGGGCATGAAATAATGTCTAATTTGTTATATCTTTCAACAGAGTAAACTGCAGGAGCCTTTTATGTTTCTTTGACAGTCATTATCACATTTTTCAGCAATCAAAAATATATATTTTATTCATAATGTTCACTCATGAGTCTACAGTTATGTCATTGTCATTTTCATGTTTGATGAAAATGTTACATTTTATCAACATGTGTGGCGTATTGTGAGGTTAAAATTTATTCTAGTGCTTGTAGTTAACACAGCTGAATCCTGTTATGATAATTTGTTCCTCTGATTACCTAAGAACTTTTCTGAGAGGAAACAAATGGCTGCTCTATAACCCTTTAAGGGAACTGTAATGAACTTGAAATAAGTTGCATGTTTGGACAGTTTTAAGGGTATTGTTTTGACAGGTTTCACATACTTTTTACTCAGATGTATGGGTTTTTAATTAAAGCGGATCAAAAGAGTTATAAAATATCCGTTCTTAGTTTGTCCAAAATTGTCACCAAACTTATCAGTTTTCAAAACACTGAAGATTAAGAATTATAAAAACAGGAATTTTATAGTTCTTTTATTTATGTAAAATTTGGTATCATATATAAATTACAGGTGTTTTAAAATAAACTGCTAATTGAAGTGCCTGGATCTAAAAGAAATAAGGTAGGGAACGGAGGATGTACATGTTCAAGTTTTTGTAATTTGTGTAGCTACCTAGTGTTGCTGACTGAGGGAAATGAAAGAGGTCGTGATGTGCTAGGCATCTTCACATGTGGAAAGAGGCCATTTTGAAGATCAGGAACATAAGAGGGTGACATAAATATTGGTCTTAGGAAAATAGGTTGTATTCTTCCTATCAGTGTTGCCATTTTTGTATCTGTTGTGTTTTGTAAGGTTAAATACAAGAAACACAAGAAGAATCCAAAAAACGGGCAGGTGAAAGGTCAGGCGGAGAAACAGAAGGGGATGGTAACACCTGAGCATGGAATCCCGCCTCACCTTGTGAATGGAACGATCCTAAAAACTGCTCTCACCAACCCCAGTGAGGTGAGACAGCAATTATTCTTTCTTTTAATTAGCACACCAACTAATGCACATACATAACATTTTTTATGTTAAAACATTTAAATCGCTCCAACATGTTTTGACCCCAAGATCATATTCAGGGAGCTATTCTTTCTTTCTTTCCTTCTTTCTTTCTTCCTTTCTTTCTTTCTTTCTTTCTTCTTTCTTTCTTTCTTCTTTCTTTCTTTCTTTCCTTTGAAGATTGTAAGTACTTGTTACCTTCTATGACAAAACTAGTGGCTTATTTACAGTGGACTATGTCATAACTAATACTCACTTAACCCATGATCTTACATAACCACCAACATTTACTTTAGTTAAGAAGGTTCAACAGTTACTGTGGTGACTCTGAAACATGTTTTACCTTACCAACATAGGAACTGCGAATTGTGAATTGTATACAAGAGAGAAAGCAGTGATTTATTATCAGTTTTAAGATCAGTGCCAGTAAATTCATTATTGGATGAGGGGAAGAGTTTGCAATGGAAAAAGTGCACCGAAGAAAACTTGCTCAGGGTTCTTCCACTCTCCCTGTAATGAAGTCCATCAATCTGATTGTTATGACTCTATATTGACAAAAATAAATAACCACAGCAGTTCTTGTAACATCATTAATTACATTATCAAAACTTTTCTACAAAATGTGGCCTCTTCTTAGTTCTTCTCCACAAAATTCTTTGTTGCAATAGCAGTCCATCAAATCCTTAAGATATGGAGTTCTGGAAAGGGAGACTAGCTAACTAGAGAGTAAAGGTGTTTCAGAACAGGGCCTGAAGAGAATGTTTGAACTTATGAGGCAGAACATAACATGGCATTGATATATCATACATAGTTTCACTCAAATCAAGCTCATATTTTGGTGCTGTTGCTGAGGGACATGCAACTAATATTTGTTTTTTTTTAAAATGCACCGTAGGACTAAAAATTAAAGGAAATAGAAACTGAAAGATTAGTATCCCTTACACTTCACTCTGGATAACTGAATACATGGACATCTCAGATATAACACGTGCATTCTGGCTGCAAGATTAGATCTTTAGCACAGTTGCTTTTACTATCATGAGATTCCCAGTTTCACTTTCTGTGAGGTTTTCTTTTGTTCTTGAAAGTGAATTGTGTGTCACTACATTGTGTTACCAAACATGAATGTGTGTGAACTTTCTCCTGCTTTCGCCAGTCTACTTTCCTTGCCGCTGTGGGTACCATCATATTGCAATGTTAGCGTTGTTTATGCCTCTGCTGAAGAAAACTTTCTCCACCCAACTTACTTAGGCTTCACTATCACTACAAGCTAGCAAGAACTGTTCATCCCTGAGAGCTGACAAAACATATCCAAGGATTGCCCTAGACAGTGGCTTTAGACACTGTTATATTTTTAGAAGAAAAGTTCTGTCTGATTTATCTTGTTTCTGAAAGACCCTAAGCTGTAGTTTATTCACCTACTGTTGTTAATGGGGGACCGCAGTAGCACAGTGGTTAAGGTGCTGTGGAAGGTCGCTGGTTCGATCCCAGCTGGTATCATTGGAATTTTTTATTGACATAAAATCTTTCCGATCGCACTATGGCCCTGGGGTCAACTCAGCCTCTAACAGAAATGAGTACCAGGAGCATTTCCTGATGGTAAAGGTGGCCGGTGTGTAAGGCTGACAACCTTACCATCATCCTGTGCTGTTGTCATGAATTCTGGGAACCTTAACTGCTGGAACCCTCTCAGCCACTCCAGGCCTGTAACAGGGCTGCATTATCATTACTGTTGTTAATCCTAAAGAAAGATGGACTAATGTTATCATGTCTCTATGTCTTTCTACTAATAACATTTGAATCCATTGCTGGATTATGTTTTACACTTTTTTGAATGTCATGCTGCTAGAGGTCGCCCCACCTATCATACTTGCCTGAATATATGATTATCCTTCATAGAAATCATCTGCCCTCCACAGTCTTCAGCTGGCAGGAAAATGCCTGCACAAAATGTGTTTAGCCGTATGTATTATCATAATGCTTTATATTTCAGAAGATATCAGGATAAAACTCTAGTCTTGTATTCAGGTAATTATAGTGCTTGCGTCCTGATATTGCATCAGTATATGGAGATCAGTAGTTGTTAAACATTCTGGCCTTCACTCCTTTTCCATTTTCCCATCATATAACTGTGTCAGTAATCCTCGTAACTCTAGATGTAATGATGTTTAGTTTAATTTAGTTTAGTTTAGTTTAGTTTATTAGTCCAAAATATCATACATATGATTGTGGACTCATAAATTTTTAGCAATATACAGAAATGAGATAAGTCCAATAGCAACGTACATAGTATTCTACAAATGATTTCAGAACCGCTTATATATAGTGTAATAAAACTTAAATTACACACTGAGCTAATGAAGTTACATAGTTACAAAGCTACAAATTCTTCCACTGAGTAAAAGGAATGCCAATAACTGAAGCACCATGGAAATTCAAATTACTCTAAATATCATAAGTTTGTTGATTTTAGTTCCAAAGACATTCACAGTTAGTGTTAAATCTATATTGTTTCCCCATTAGGTGGTACACTTGCGTCAGCGATTGGATAATGCTGTGACCTCATCACGAGACCGGACATTTCCAATTGAAGCAACACTGACCATGATACAAACACTAATAGACTGCGACGAATTCCAGGACATAGCTACATTAAGGGTAACTTTTTTTTAATTGTCTTTGAAATTTTCATTCATAAATCTTACAGTGTGGTAAAATCTGATATCATGAACGTCCCTGTCAGAAAACTGATGAAGTTAGGCTTTAGAAGGATTTGTATAGGGTGACTGAAAAGTCACTGTACACCTGTTTCATTTACTTCCTACAGTGATTGTTATCTTGTTCTGTTTACAGTAAATATTACAAATGATTTCCATGAACTTACTATTCCACCTGTTTTATTCCTCCCTAAGACCACTTCTATGGTTAGAAATAACATCTTTTGGTTCTCTATGTGTGTGTGTGTGTGTGTTTTACACTCTTCTTTTCAGTGCTCCTCAGTGAAGACAGACTTCATTATACCTGCGTAACCAATATCCTTTGAAATTGAGCTTTCGGCAAAAACAGTGCATCCTGAATTCACAGACATTTCAACTGTGTGTCAAATTGCTAGGTGGTGAAGTGCTCCAGATTTCACAATGTACTGTGGAGCAGAATGTGGCATTATTAAGCCTGTTTAATGAAGGTAGGTGAAACCATCCATTACATTTCTATTTTCTTGTTTCACTGATATCCTAAATTAATTTTGCAATGTTGCAGAATCTGGATGAATTGCTAGACCATAAGTCTGACCTCTCAGACAAACTGTGCCAGATTGGTGATTCTATTGTTTATAAGCTGGTACAATGGACAAAGAGGTTACCCTTCTACTTGGAGCTGCCTGTAGAGGTAAATATCTTCTGAAACCCAGATTAATAGAGCCATTTATCTTCTTGTTTCCCTTATATGTCCTGCACATTTCATCCTTTTCAGTTTAACCATCGTAACACTGATCAGTGAATAATAAAAATTTTGCAACATGGCATTATGTAATGTTCTCTGTTATTTTATCTTCCTTGGATTGCCTACTATTAAAAAAACCCTAATTTTTATTCTTTCTGTTAGGTTAAAGATTGTGTTTCACATCCACATAAAACAATAAGTGGAACAGTAGTTTTTGGATGGGACTTGGAAAATACATGATAAAATGGTGGTGAATATATCAGGGAAAGAAATCACTTGTGGGACCTCAACTTAAGGTGATAATTTCTTCACAAGCTCTACTCTATACTTCTGAGAAAATCCAGTATTTTGGAAGTGGTCAGTTCATTGAAGAAAAATAAACTTCAAGCAGTAGTATAAATTATGGTAATGTATGTGCTTTAGCGTGCTGCCTTTAAGTACCCAAGTTCGCGGGTTCAAACCCGGCCGAAGCCGTCAGGATTTTTCAGGGCGAAAAAATCCTCAGCACGCCTTCCTTCGGAAGGGAAGTAAAGCCCTGGGTCCCATGTCGCAGATTTGCGGCATGTAAAAGATCCCTGAATTGGCGTGGAAGTCGCAATTTCAGGCAAAATTACCGGTTAATTCTCGCCCACATAGTTCCAACTTTCGCTACTAGGATCTCTCGCGTCGTTGTGGACGTGAGGGTACCTGGCGGCGAACGTGGGAACGTCCAAACAATGAAGAGGGGCGAGGGGGGGAATAGGGTGAGTACAATATCCTATATGCTGCAGTACATCTGTGGCACTAGCCACGGGCCCTACAGAAGAAGAAGTAATGTAGCTGCTTTAGAAACATTCATCATAGCCAGAAAAAAATTTGTTGTTCTTGGTTATAATGCATCCCTGTATTTCTGTTAGACTGAACATAGTGTAACTGGCCAAATGAAGCAAAATCCTTAAGAAGCTAACAGTTACTCAGCTAATCAAGAAATTCCCCGCCATTTGTAGAATCCAGCAGTTAGTTATCACACTCAACAAAGCCAGCCATTAGACGCTATATTTTGTGAAATTTTGTAACATTATAGTTTTTTTTGTGTTGATGGGTCGTTACACCATCCACCCCCCCCACCCCCATGTCCCCAAGCTGGCAGACCAGTTCATCTTGGCTGTTTGCAGATTATGCATGTAATATATCTCTAGCTACCCTTCACATCAAGTCACTGCCTTATCTGCCTGCAATTCAAAACTGTGCTGTGGCACTCACTAGCACCTAGCAATTTAATCCTCTTATGATTTATACACAAATTAACTGCCATAAATATGTATAAGTGAAATTTAAACAATTTTATATTTTATATAATGTTATAGAATCCTTCTTAATTCTTGCAGTACTCTAAAAAACAATATCCGCAGATGTGATACTGGACAAAATGAAGATTTGTTTGTGTTTGACATGTAAATAAACCTCCACCATTTTTAGATGGCCTTGGTGACATACTATCTTTCATTCATACTGAGTCTTTCAGCAATTGAATCCTGATTAAATTTCACGTGGAACATCCATATTTAAGACTGTTCCAAAATATATTTGTGTTTAATGAACTCACTAGTACTGCCACTTTACTATGGGAATATTTCTGCTGTGATGCTTAAATGGTTAACAGCAGTACAACACCTACAGTCCTCACAAAAATGTGTGTTCATGGTTTACACATACTAAGCATGAAGTAGCTTTGCAATGTCTAGGACAAGTACAAAGTATAATATCCTGATATATTTAATGTTTTGTTGACAGTGCATTGTGATACATCTGTACGATAAGAACCAACTAGTTGCACTATTTACTTTCAAATTATTTCAATAATTAACCTCTACATGTTCTGAGCAGGCTTACAGCTCATCATCAGGAGGTACTACTCAGTATATACCGCAATTAGTATATGTCATGCATTTATGTTGATTGGCTGTTGCCAACAGGTGGTCTTACTCCACATTATCTTTCAAAAATTTCAAGAATGACTTTTGCACCAAAGTCATCAACTAATGTAAAATATTTTCCTGTAGTCCCTAAAACTTGGTGTTGCTGTCCATAATAAAGTGGCATGTAATTGATTATGTATAATTTGATGTCATTAAAATTTTAATATGTGAAAGTTACAAAGTTACTGATGCTTAATCATAAGGTTCGTCATCCCCATTGTGTTTATAATTAAACTAGATTAGAGTGTATATACTTGTCTAACACATAGTTGTGTTAGACAAGTATATACACTCCAATCTAGTTTACTGATGCTTACTCTGTGTTATGTATTTTTCAGAGTGTAGTAAGCAGTTTTGGATAAATCAGTCAATTTTTTGTTAGCAAAAAGAATGCATGAGATGCTTCAAGGTTGTATTTGTTCAGACTTAAAGTGTAAGTGGTTATTTATTGCATGCGTTTTGCTACTGCAGCTTCTGTCCACACCCAAACAAATGGTAGATTACGAAAATGAATGTGTTTTGAATCTCATTTTTGTGTTTGCTTGTACCAGCATTATTGTACATACTGGAAGACAGTAGAGTAATGTATATATTTAATATGTACAAAAATTATTATGTTCTTATTTTCTCACAGATGTCAGTGCATTACATGAAATTTTACATATACTTCTATAAATATTTGTATATTTTTGCACAAGGATTCAGGATTATATTTCTTTTGGTCAGGTCCATACGAGATTGCTAACACATAAGTGGCATGAACTGCTGGTGCTGACAACATCAGCATATCAGGCAATTCATGGAGCACACAAGTTAGGCAGTACCAGCAGTGATGGGACTGAGGCAGACTTTACACAAGAGGTAAGGTGAGAAGCAGGGTGATGACCTAGGAAGAAATTATGATGGAATATGAAATCATGTTATGCCCAAGAAAATTAAAAAGTATGAGTCACGTATATTATTCCAGCACAAATCTGTCGAGTCCAATATACACCATTTTCAGCATAATTATATTACACATGCACCAGAACGAAGTGTCAGAGCTCTTCATGGACTTGTAATATTTTTGCAGAATAAAGGTAGCACATTAGCAACCAAGGATTTCATGTAAGTCAAAAGCAGATGTATGGTATTTGTGCTACAAGCTTACCTAAATCTATGCTGTTGTGAATTGCATACTGTGCAAAGTTAACAGCGGTATGTCCTAATTTTAACATAAAGAATAATATAGCCTAAGCATATGAAAGGGTGCATTAATCTTTAGTATCGATCATGTTACAGGTCTCCAATAACCTAGTAACACTTCAGACATGCCTTACATCAATGATGGGGCGACCGATCTCGATTGATCAGCTGCGACAGGATGTGGGTCAGATGATAGAAAAGATAACACATGTGACACTCATGTTCCGCAGGATAAAACTTCGCATGGAAGAGTATGTGTGCCTGAAAGTCATTGCCATGCTCAACCAAGGTACATGTCACATGCTAAAGCTCTTGTCCATTCTGACAGCACATGTGAACTCTGGGCTTTTAGTGCAGTGAACAGATCTGATGGATAAGAGTATATTAACCTAAAGAAATGGAATCATTCAGCATAATAAACTAGAGTGTAGTGTATCCATTATTAAGAATACAGTCTTTAGTAATTTTATGCGTATTTCCTTATAAAACCAACAATCATCCAGTGTTGCATTTCTGTTTCTATTGTTGAAACTGAAATATGTCATATCATATTTACCTGAATATAAGACAAAAAATGTTTCCTAATTCACAGTCTGAAAAAGGAGGTTGTCTTATAATTGTATACAAAGTTAAACATATTTTGTGTGGAAAGGGTGAATGTTTTTGTTCTTCCATGGCTAGGGAAATAAAACAATTACACAGCTGCTGCAGTAATGTAAACAGTGATTCTCTGCAAGACATTTCCAATGCTGCAATCAATTACATATCCAGGCGACCAATTAACATGATGCTGAGACACAGTCAAGCTTGCATGCCTTGATTTTGAGGTTTAATTTATGGTGTAATATCTAAGTGTTTGTAAGTTTAATCCCAAAAATTCTGTTCTGATTGACAAAAGGGTGATACCGGCTTCTGAATAACTACTCACACATCTCAGTGGGTGCTTGTGATCACTCACAAGTTCAATTAATGGAAAATTATTGCACAGCCCTGTGTATAGGTGCTGTACAAGTACTCAAAAACAGCGTAATTACCGTAACTATCAAGATTTTTTGTACATATGTACTTCCATAATTGTATATTTACAAACTGTCCTTGGTAATATGTGATTAGTTGAATAATGCCTTATCTTTAACACAAGCAAGCTTCAGAAATAAGTTCCACGACAATTTTTTGCAGATTAATCCTGCAGGGCATTGCTGCAATTTACTTCATCATTAATCAATCTGCATAGGTCAGCATTGTATAAACATAATTTTATACCTGTTGTTTTGTTTTCTTTTCTTTTCTTTTCAGGTCGAGGTGATTCAGGTGAACTTGAGACTATTCAAGACCGGTACATGACTTGTCTTAGAAGTTTTGAAGAGCACCACTTCCCCCAACAACCCACCCGCTTCCACGAATTGCTAGTCCGACTGCCTGAGGTATGATGGTGACCAAACTGGCAATTGATTATAATTTATCATATAACATTAAACCATAGATCACATACTAAATCTGCCGCATTATAGATAAATATATATTATACACAGGGAATGACTTTATGGCGTACATTCCCAGATGACCAACTTCACATGCATGCATGTGTGTGTGTGTGTGTAAAATTTTTATAGCAGTGATAGACACACAATGCACGTGGGTTTTGTTTCCACCCTAATTTAGTATTTGTTAATTTGCAATATCTTAGCTTCACTTTTTAATCTTGGCATGTGTTCCCCTGTCCTTATATAGAGTTTGTTTCAAATTTACTTCCTGAATAGATATACAACCCATGTCTAATGTGCAGAAATCAATACCAACTGAACTTCATCACAACTGAAATTTGTACACACATCAGACCTAAAGAATAATAATCACTTCTTGTGAGATTTGAGGTTATCACAACAGTGTTGGGATATGATGCTGCATCGTGGGTGAGTGATTCCAAATATTTTGAAGGATTGTTTTGCACTCATCTTCAGGGTCCAGTAGTCCAATCAGAATAGACAGGCAGAAAAAAAGTCTTGTGTTATATAGACATAATAGTCACAGATAGCTGATGTTCAGAGAGGGTGTCAAACCAGTCAGGGAGGTGTGGGAGGGTCCTAGGTGTAAACATGTGGCTCTAAAAAGGAACATTGTTAGTCCTTTACAAGAAGGATCTCATTTGTTTTTCACAATTCAGGAAGCACACTCTTATACTTTTGAATGAAAGGGATTCACACATACCATATTTCATAATTTCTATGTATACTTACAGACAAAACTTCCACCCACAAACAGTATGTTATTTTCATTTTAACATTTATTTAATCTTAGGTTCAGTCAGCAGCTGCTTTGCTTCTGGATAGCAAAATGTTCTACGTTCCGTTCCTGCTGAATTCTGCAATCCAGAGATAGTACATCGATTCGCTCGGTAGTGACACCTACCAGTTGTTAAGATTGAACTGTGACAATCGAAGGCGGCAGAATGGCATTTTGACCGCACGGTGATCAAACACTGTGATCAGTGGGAATACATGGCAATTACTTGGACCTTGAGCCTTCTTATTCTTGCTTTTTAAAAGAGGCTTGAAAGACTGTCTGCCACGATGTGATACTGCTTCCTAAAAATGCAAGAAAATTCTTGACTGTATTCTCCAAGTTTTTAGAGTTTCAAGTGAATTATTTAGGCAGATGGTCAGATATGTGTCCAGAAGTTTCCAGCATGAGGGGATGAATCAGTTACCATTACCATTTCTGTTGGTGGAATATGACTGGGTACAAGTGTAATGGCAAGGGCCAAGTCACTGATCAGTGTCAATGCACAATATGCCAACAGGTGGAACAGATATGGAAATTCACAATACAGTACTTGCAGCCTAGCATTTTAGCCAGTGCTAAGCTGACGGATGTGTAAGGCTAAAGTGAGACTAAGTTTAGGATAGATGTAAAAAGAGATGTATATACTTCATGGTAAAGAGTGTTTATTCTGGAAGGTGATGTACAGTATATGGCAAACACACAGGTCAACATCTGAGACCAGTCCATAAATATAATGTGGTCAGTGCAGAGAAGATGAAAAAATACAAAGAAAAGTACAGATGTATCTAGTTTAAAATTGGAGAAGCAACAAGTAATTCCTAAAAGCTGTTACCATAGCGATTTTTCGCAACCAAAGTATCCTTATACTGCCTTAACAGAACAAGTTACCAGAAGATGTTTTACAACATCACCAAACTCGACTGAACATCTGAAGTCATTAGTCGAACAAAGTACCACCTAGCATAGAACTTCTGAGTTGCGGTGGTTAACTGACAATGGCTTCATCCCTCCGATGAGATGTTTACCATAGTGCAATGTAACTGAAGTAATATATTCATTACATAATATTATAATTATTATTACATTATAATTAAGTGTTTTTGCAACAGTAACTAAATAATAAAAATACCAGAAGATTCCAGTTTTCAGATCAGTCCACAAGTTACCAGTGTACTGCAGGTGTAATTATACTGATGTTCCTCTTTTTTTCTTTAGCTCACTTAATTTTGAATGGTGTATTAGAGCAGTGTGTGAAAAGTATAATTAGCTTTTTGTGAATTTTAATTTTTTTCGACGTTCTTAAAAAGTGGGAATAAGCGAAAGGGTCAGGTAAGAGTATTAAAGGGATGAACCCTTTCTGAGATGATTACCATATATTTTCCCTGACCTAGGTAGGTGCTGTAAATTAAAACAGGCGAAGTACAAAGAAAGAAAACAGATTTTTAATAAAAAAATAATCAAATGGTGTGTTTTTGGAGGAAAAAATCCTTTCAGTGTCCGTCATTGTATGCTTCAATTATTGTCAGTATTGTAAAGTAATTTTAGGACTATTACAAATGGTTAAAATTATCATTGTTTCTCCTCTTTGGTAAACATAACTATGCCTTTTAAAAATTATTTCTGTGAGTGTAAAAGAAACATTTTCATGACACTAGACTTTAAATATTACATATTGCAGATTTTTATACTGTATTTGGAAGTTCTAGATTTTGGAAATACGTAATCATTGTTGCAGTAGTTGTTTGGCAAAAGTTTCTTATTTTCCAAGTTTATGGCACTGCTTCAAGACAGGTGTAGCAACCGTTTAGAATTGTATGGGCTTTTACAAATCTGTAAATGAAAGTGAAAATATACATGGTGCTAGGTTTCTCAAGAGAAAAAGAAAATAAGTCTTTGGTGACTCTAAACTTTGGAAACATAAATTTACAAAGACATTCTTGCATGTCTTATTTAAATGTTTAAAAGAAAAGCTGTGGAGCTTTGAAAAAGCTCGTATTGTTGCCTTGTGTTGTTCTAATCTACCAGTGTGAATTCAGTGTCTTTGTTGTCTAAAGTGTAAATAATATCAGATGTATAAAGATTATTATTAAAGAAAATTTTCTAAGAGACTGGTGATATATCAGAGTTGGAAGTTCCAGTGTACTTCAAGTTCCTGGTGAACATTGGCACATTAGTTGACTTTGTTTAAATGTTGTTCTCTTTGGTTGACAAATACAATGGTGTAAATGCTAAATTTTAGAATAATGCAATATTTTCTTTGCAGTAAAATGAAGAGCTGTGAAACTTTAAAGCAGTACCTGAAGTTGGGAAATTGTAGAGTAGGAATAACACGACTGAATGGAAATAGAATGGAATTCAACTTCTATCCTGAAATAATCAATGTTTCATAAATTCTTTGGCACTATCAATTTGAAAATTATGAAGGTATGAATTATTATTATCTTTATTTCAGGCTTTGTGTCTATAAGCATTTTGCATTTGTTTTCTTTAGTTGCCACATCAAATTTCTAATTTAATAAATAGGAACAAATGCAACTTTTCATATAAATTATATAAAAAAGAATGAATCAACAGCCAAATTCATTTTACCTTCCTTCATGTTCTGCTTAAAAGTATATTAACTTCAGGAAGTTACCATTTATTTTCATAACCAAATGTTATATGTAAAATGTAATGTCAATTACATAACAACTGCCAATTTCTTTTACAACTATCTAGAATCCGAGATGGGTCGATATATATTTCTGTTGTCTTTCAAATTATTGTTTTAATATGTTCCTATAACAAATGATCATTATCCAACAATAATTAATGGCATAGCTTAAGACAGAAGTTACATTACATTGTGTATGTTGTTTGTTCAATACAAATTAATTTGTAATAGCATTATAAAGAATATCAACAATCAATGATGGCTGTGATTTCACATCAAACTTCTGAACATCGATTCCATCCCATGTAACTTCTTAAGTGAAAGATGATGTAGATATAGGATAAAGAAAGTAAGGGTTACTGCTTTTGTCAAAGTGGATTGTGACAGAATTAATTCTAGTAGTCTTTGGTCTACTGCAGGCATCTGCCCCTCCATCTCTACATGTACAATAGTATGGATATTATGCCTGTTCCCAGATTACTTGACTTATGAGAAAATTAGAATTGTACCTTCTGAACACAGAACATTCTTGAGTTTTATTCTGTTATGCAAGGTGCACCTGTCATATTATTTTGCAGTAAATCACTGAAATATTTTATTTTCTGAAAACTTGATGCATCTGTAGAATAATCAGATTTATATTTATATGTGTGTTTGTGTATATATATATATATATATATATATATCTGAATATTTTGTGCATAAGCACAATGAGAAACAAAATAGATGTAAGAAGGTGTGTACTGCAGTTAGCACTGCGATATGTTCAAGAGAGAGGTCTCCCCAATAGCTTGTGGCATATGTAACTGGGATGCACAAAGCATTGGCTTCAGGCAGTATGTAGATATTAATATCTTGTATGCAGCACTTGTAACCCAGGTTTCAATCTCACTGGCTGTTTTTCAAGGTAGTACCTGCACATCCTCTCTCTCTCTCTCTCTCTCTCTCTCCTCCTTTTCCCTTAGAAAATGGTGGCATTAGTATACTTGCTGAGTCTGCGATTTGTCAGACGTTGCTGAAGGATTGCAGCCACTTTGGGTAATTTGAGATAACTCACTGGGGCACCTCTATAATAATAAAAAAAATCTTTAATGGTTGTGTTCCTGGCTCAGTAAGATTGTCATACACATTCTGACTCCATTCTCTTGGATTTTGTTATATGTGGAATGTTCTGTTGGTTCTGATTATTATTGGCTAAAATATCAGTACTTTAGTGTCATATTAATTTATGTGGGTGAACAGCGTTAACCAAAGAGAACACAACATATTTTAAAAACTATTTACAGTATCTATATGATAAGACAGACTGTGAATGCAATTAATTGTGAAGAGTATTGCCTGCCTTTCTGGTTGTTAAGTTTTCTATTCTGTGTTAGGTCACAGGCTCCTCTATCCCAGAACACTGGATGGAAGGGCTTGTGATTAGGGGGTCTAAAGTATGTAGTAGTTGTAGACAGTAATTAAATCATTTAAGAAAGAAGTTCTTGTAATGATTAAATAAACAACTCTGTGCTTGTGTAATTTAAATAAAGTCACCAAGTAGGTATGTGTAACTGCCTTCATATCCTCTGTCATGTAAATTAATTTGTACAGACATACACATGCACTGCATTTTCTTCACACTCCAAACATGACGCAGGTTGTCACTTAACCTCCTGGATGATACTAAACCACAAATGAACAACAGTAGCCCATGGACTGAATCTGGTCCTCCAGTAGGATTTTCCCTGGCTCTCACAGCTATTTGGGAAATTTTGTATATAATATGAACATTAAATTTGTTTCAACCTTTTAAAAAGTCTCTAGCAATGGTCTTGGGTAAAAACCGTTTTTTTAACCCATGCTGTTGTGCAGCACATGATTAAAGTGATATCCTTTGTAAGTTGCAAGAAGAATTCTGTCATAGACTTCAGGAAAGCAAAAGTGCCATTGTCCTGTCACCTTCTGCTCCGTCCTTTGAAATTGAAAAGGCACCAGATAATCTTCAGCTGAAGCTAATTGACTTGCGGGGCATCACTGAAGTAAGTTCATTTCCACAAAACCCTTCAAAAATTTTGGTGGTTAAGTTACTTGAAATATGATCATTTGAAGGACTCTGGAAGGAAGACATTCTCAAAATTTGTGAACAAACCATCTCTCTCATGAAGAGGAACAAATGTGAAATTAGGATGCAAATGACAGACTATTGAACATAAAGGGTATTTTGATTTTCTCTACAACTTTTGTCTGAAACACTTCTCATTCTAAGAACTGTGTGAGATATGTCCAAAAATGTATATTGGTCTCCGTATCAGGTTCTCACTAAACTTGAATTTTCTCGACAGATTTTAAAAAATAACCAAATTTAATGAAAATGCGTCCAGTGGGAGCCGTGATGTTCCATGGGATTGGACAGCCATATTGAAGCTAATAGTCGCTTTTCGCAATTTTGCAAATGCGCCTAAAAATGGGTAACCACAAAATGTCACAACCCCTTACATCGAGACTCTAGTGTATTAAGTTTTGTTTAAATTTTGCAGGACTTGGCATGATTTGTGTCTTCACTGAAGATGCTAGTTCATTCTATTTAATGTGAACCAATCTACACTTAAGTATTTGCTAATAGCAGACCAACAATCTGGTGTCACTTAGAATGCAACGGCGCCCTTTCCCATGTATTTGTATAGCCACACGCAATTTACTGAGCAGCTTAATGCAGCGATGACACACTTAGACTTGTGGCTTGTTAGGGAAGGACTACTGAGTTCAAACCTCGAAACAGTTAACGGCCGTTCTGGGAATGGTCGTGGAATTATTTGGTCTTTATAGATAAATACAGGACTAGTGTCTCCAAATAAGCCATGCCCGAACCCTTCCTAACATTTTGCAAAATTCATGAATAATTCCCCATTTCATTCGACTCTATATGACCAAACATAGCTGGCACAATGTTGTTAACTACTGTGGGATCAATCCATGACCAGCTTGTGGCAGGTTCCTTGCATGTCCTTAGGTCCTGCCCCTGCACAAGCCACCATGCCAATACTGTTTTAACCCACCACATACTGGTTTGTCAGTGGCGTGAAAACTTACGGTCAGGGATACTACACGTATTTTCAGTGTAATTAAAAATGTTTGATTATAATTCATTTTGAAACAAATTATTTCGAGGTAAGTATTAGAACACTAACTCACTCCATGGACCTTAATCCTTCTTGAGAAGCCGACAGATCACTGAAGTGACTAACATTAATTCTGTGCTGAGAATGGTACTATAACTGCAGTAACCAGCCTCTGTTTTACTTCTTGGTGTCTTAAATATGCATTACTTTTCTGTAGATAATTACTCATTTATGTTTTTGAAATATTCTGTAAAACCTTTGTTCCTTGCATCTAGTCTTTGTAATAATGGGCATGTTAACAATAAGTGCATAAAATAATGAATACATTACAGAAACACTACACATAATTATCAGCATTTTTACTTACATGTCAGGATGCAATTTTGGGTGGTTGTTGTGTGAAGCAGGAATGGCGCCATTTTAAAAATATATGTGTATTACTCGGGTGTTTTGCAGGAATCATCTCTCTACTTGGTACATCTCTCTCAGCCGATAACCCACACTGCTCAATTATTTTCTATCTATCTGAAAGCTGTCATTATTACAGTGTGTTCCCTTTTATTTGCTGCCTAAAAATTCCATTTGCCTGTCGTTTATGCAGTTTACATGTTGAGCATCATAGCAGCATCAGCCCAACTATAAAACTCTGTGGAGAGGAGTCTCCTTCAGATGTTAGTAGTCAGCTGGACTGTTCCCTACCATTATGGAACATAGGGTTCTTTGGCACATTCACAAGAGCCTGTCACTGATGCTGTCTTTATCCAGTCCAACCCTTCATGTTCTTTAAGTTCCATTTTAATGTTATCCTATCTGCTGCTAGGTCTCGTAGGATGGTATATTATCCTCACAGTTTATGACTGCATTTTTGTACGCATTTCTTTTATTCCCATGTACGCTACATATCCTATCTATCTAACCTCCTCTGATTTATTCATCCTAATAATATTACACAGAGTATGAAGCTTCTATTATGTAACTGCCTCAATGCTCATATTACATCCCCTTTGGTCCAGATAGTGTTCACTGTACCTTATTCTCAAACCCAACATCAGCAGCATATGTCACACCCACATGAAATGATAAGTAACATTAATACATGCTTTCACCACTATATTTATATTTGCACCATAATGTCACAGCATCTCTCCTCATCTGCCTTCAAAGTTCCTATTTATATTTCTGTTGTCAGCCAGTCATGCTTCATAGCAGTGTCAGTTAAGAGCAGCAACATTTTCATTGTATTCAAAGTGCTTTCACTTAGTTAGAGATTAAATATTAGAA
>Ga0123354_10002342_pt1 | contig 24861 bp, 7 predicted proteins | sample TergutLab28metaG_2_FD_97872 | JGI IMG/M metagenome (GOLD analysis project Ga0123354, IMG submission 97872) | Labiotermes labralis P4 segment gut microbial communities from Petit-Saut dam, French Guiana - Lab288 P4 | ecosystem: Host-associated > Arthropoda: Insects > Digestive system > Gut ...
CATTCTTATGCTGTATATCAAAACTCTCTTCTATACCTAAATACTTATATGCTTTTCTCGGGTCCAGTTCTTTAATGTCGTTGTCAAATGTGCTTCCTACATGCAATTTGCTTTGAACACTACTTATTATTATTATTATTATTATTATTATTATCTTTAGGACGCGTTATTTGTGCGTGCCTTTAGACCAAGATGCACAGTTTAGAATACATTAAGATGTAGGTCCTCTGTTGTGATAGCCAGCATAGATTTCAGTCTGTTGTGTATATTCCTTAATTTTCTCTTCGTTTTCTGAAATTCTGAAGCCGTCATCCCTCGGCTAGTTTCATTGTAACAACACCGCAACATTCAACACTAAATGAGATGGACACACACAACTACAACCACATGTCTTTCCATTCCAACTCCTTAAATTTCATTACCTAACAATATTAAATTTCGTGACTGTATTAGGCCCAATCAAAAACTCACCACATAATTTCCCAGTTACTCTCTCCATCATGTAGACGCAGACTTCTCTCAGCGCTCTTCTAATACAGCAACTAACTGCGTACAGAATAATTATAGTTCACAAACATATAGTTGTTCATTTGGCCAAGAAATTCCCTTGTTTTACGAACATTATTGGTACACAACCGTGTTCAAAATATCCCGCAACTGAATTCTATCTTCTGCCAGCGTAAAACAGTTTACATTCTTACGAGGTGTGTTTAAAATACGTCTTAATTTTATTTTCCCTTATCTTTATAAGTTTAACACTCCCAAAGAAATCTTAGCTCCTAACCAACCACATGCTGGTGGAACACAAATTGGATATCGAACTTACATTGTACTCCATCATAACTGAGTCAATTCAAATCCTACTCACAAAGTATAACAAAATAATATTATTGTTATAAATTATATTTAACCCTTAGACACCTAACGTCAACTATATTTGACGTACCGCACCGCTAACCTCCAAAGTTGCATTTTATATATTTATTCAACAAATATAAGTACTGAATATCTTAAACATGGTATATACTCTCCTTTCTTTTCTCTTCAAAATGCAGTTTGTTTCATAATTCTAACATATTTGGTTCCTGTATTATTCACATTTTATATACAGGGTGTGCTAAATTTAAAAAAAAATAATTCCGGCGCCAAAAGGTTAAATATATAGGTATACCAGCGAAAGAGTCTGCAGTGCTTTTGGATATTTGCATTTATTGTCCATGCATATGTTGGACAAGACCTTGAAATAGGTCATGATTGTGTGTTATGACATCACTGACGACATATCGTTCAAAATTATGCTCCCCTGCTCCTTCGATACGTGTAAACTTTCCATGAAGCCAAAGTAAAATCTAAATATGTAGGCAAATATGACTGTAAATGTGTAGGCAAATGTAATTATGTAGGCAAATATGACTGTAAATATGTAGACAAATGTAAATATGTAGGCAAATATGGCTGTAAATATGTAGGCAAATGTAAATATGTAGGCAAATGTAATTATGTAGGCAAATATGACTGTAAATATGTAGGCAAATGTAAATATGTAGACAAATATGACTGTAAATATGTAGGCAAATGTAAATATGTAGGCAAATATGACTGTAAATATGTAGGCAAATGTAAATATGTAGGCAAATATGACTGTAAATATGTAGGCAAATGTAAATATGTAGACAAATATGACTGTAAATATGTAGGCAAATGTAAATATGTAGACAAATATGACTGTAAATATGTAGGCAAATGTAAATATGTAGGCAAATATGACTGTAAATATGTAGACAAATGTAAATATGTAGGCAAATATGGCTGTACATATGTAGGCAAATGTAAATATGTAGGCAAATGTGGCTGTAAATATGTAGGCAAATGTATATATGTAGGCAAATGTAATTATGTAGGCAAATATGACTGTAAATATGTAGGCAAATGTAAATATGTAGGCAAATATGACTGTAAGAATAACGTGGCCCACACGCCATCATTATAGAAGAGGTCACAAAATAGTGTGTAAATTTAGGCACACAAACGGCTAAAACTACAGGTCCACTTAAATTCTTTGTGATACCTTACATTTCTATTTAAAATTTCAATCAAACTTAAACTTCAACAAAATAAATTAAACCACGTTCCACATTACCCAGCAAGATTTTCATTAACCCTAACTTTGCATTTAAAATCGAAGGCTTGAAGAGTTCAGGTTCCTCCTATGAAGTTATAATTAAATTTAGAAAATCACTAAAGAATCTCGGATAATCGATAGGAAGCGACAGCAGTTGTCGAGCGGTCGGTCTTTTGTGCGGAGCGGTAATTGAGGAGAAGCTACTGTGCCTCGAACGCATCTGATTGCTTCCCTGCACACGATTGCCTGCGTACCTACAAAATAAGGCGAACTGAATTCGTACATTTTAGTGGAATGGGCTCTTTACAGAAACGTATTCAGATAGACGGCTATTTAAAAATTCCGAACTTATCACACAATTCTCTGATACTGAAGGGTAAACTCAACTTGGGAGTGAATATATGTGTACGTACATATTAATTGGATGGAAAATGTGACATATTGATCTAAGAGACAAGGAGGTGCATGAATTCATGATAAGATGCTGCATAACTTTCGCGTTTCGAAAGGATATATTAATTAATTTCATGGAAGAGGCGGTTTCTTGAGAACCAGGTTCAAAGCCGTGTAAACAATGATAAGCCTTGAGAATCAACTGAGGCAATAGTATAAACAACCAAATAGATGCAACGATAGCAATTTATCGGTAAATTCAATTAGCTCAACACGTTTCGCGCAATAATTTCGCCCATCTTCAGAAGCGCTAGACTGTGCTTACAGCTTGTGGTGTAATGCACCGAAGAATTTACCTGCTGGTGACAAGGTTGAATTCCAATTCAACCTTGTCACCAGCAAGCAACAAGCTGTAAACACAGTCTAGTGTTCCTGAAGACGAGCGAAATTATCGTTCGAAACATGTTCAGGCAATTAAATTTACTACTAAATTGCTATTGTTGTATCTATTTGGTTGTTTATGCTACTGTGTCAGTGATGTGAAGTCACACGAACATCAACTGAGGCAAATGAACACGAAAAGGCCACTCCATTACATGTTCACGCAGGCACAGAAGGGAGGCAGGAATATAGATCTAAACTCTTCGCCAACCGGCACTATCAGGAGCTGGGTGGTCAGTACCACGCTCCGGCCACTTTACCTCCAGGAAAGAGACCCAGCACCCATGGTACAGAGGACTGGGTAGGCTTCGCGCCGGTCTGGACGGCACGGAATATCTCGCTCCCCCCAGCTTCGATCCCCGGATCAACCAGTCCGCAGCAAGTAGCAGCACCGACTGAGCTACTCCGGCGGCCAGTTTCTCTAACGTAAATTTTAATATTATCCTTCAATCCACACTTAGAATATCGAAGTAGACTTCCCCATTTAAATATTTTACACCAAATCTTTTGTACACTGTTCATCTCCCATGCGTTCTAGTATTGGTTTTGACTTCACAGCGCACATAACTGATGGTAAAGACAACACATTATGAAAATGATCGTTATGCTTATTTCTCCAGGTTACTGTTAACTTTTATGGCTATGAAAAACGGATTAGTAATAAAGAAGTGGACAGGAATTTTTGGAACAGCTGGGAGAAAGAAGTGCCTATAAACAGTTAGTATGAAAACACCAAGAAAAGAAACCACTTAGGAGAAATGGAGGTCAAGAAAGGATGAAGTTTAAACAGACATAAATGGTACATGAGTACCGAGTAGTGCGGAATGTTATAGCATGCTAAATCTGTTTAAGTCCTAGGAAGGATTCTCGGCTTAATAAACCGTGGGGAATATCTTGACCATCCGAGACAATAAATTGTTAATATGTACTTCGCTCTCTTGAGTTCGCTTTCTTAATATTTAAGAAACTTTTAAAGGTAAATTAGAAAGACAAATAACTTTAGACTTTGTTACTGTAGATCGAACGTATCTCCCAGTCTTTGATACTCATTCATTAGAGATTCAATTTCAACGTACTGAAATTTAATTTATTCGCAGACATTACGTTTATTAAATTAAGAAAATATTTATAATTTTATGTCATTATATATTCACATATAAGGTAAATCAGTCCCAATACAGGCCCGGAGAGGCCCAGAGGATTTCAGGAAGTTAAGGTTCCCAAATTTCGTGACAACGGCACAGGATTGTCAGCTTTACACACCGGCCGTCATTACCCCCAGGAAATACTCCTGGTACTCATTTCTGTTAGAGGCTGAGTCGACCCCAGGGTCATAGTGCGATCGGAAGGATTTTATGTGAATGAAAAATTCAATGACTCCAGCTGGGATCTAACCAGCGACCTTCGGATTTGTAGCACAGCACCTTAACCACTGTGCCACTGCATATTCACATATATTCATATTATATATTCAAGACCTGTAACAAAATGGTACCGTGTATTATTAATGCACTATAAATTCATCAAATTTAGAGGCCTGTGCAAAATTATTCAGGTGGAGTCTGTGTAACTTTGTGGGTATATCAGTGTGGTATCAAGCGATTTTAACTAACAGATATTCCTTTTTTCAAGAGTCAATCACGGAAAGTTTAATTACTCATAGCAATTTAAATGTAAGGAAACGAAATAAGAGAAACTGAAAATAATTTCTTTGTAATTACAAACTGTTTAGTAACGAAAGGTGTTACAGAATATTTCTGCGGCATTAATATGCTAATTTTATGCGCATTTGAAGATGGCGTACGAGTTAGATTCCGTGGGAACAGTATCATCATATGTGCTATCAAATTGCAAATGACTTTTGCAATACGGTTCGTGACTAAGAATAAATTAAATTAGTTCTCAGTTGAAACTATAAAAAGTTTTATTACAAAAGCTTATTTCTGGGACATTTAAACTTTCTTAATTCTTGCAACTTTTAAAGTTGCTAACGATGTTAACACACTCTTTTTGCTACCATGTGTGATATGCAGGAATGTAGTCCAGGATAAGGCATTAAGTATGGAAGCTGAATGGATGTTTTCAGACATATTTTACAATAGGGATTGGCTTAAATTAATACGCAACAGAATTTTGAACTATAGCTTTTACCACGGCCAAACACACAACATTTAATCAAAATTCGTAGAATAGTTTCAGAGATAAATATGCAAAACAGACAGGTATAGCATCATAGATATTCTGTACATTTATTTCAATACCTTTACAGAAAGCGTAAAAATCCGACCAAGTATGCTTTTGTAGCAGTGACAATATAAACTTGTACTCGGAATGAAGCCGATTAGTACTTCGGTCGAGTTTTGCGTGGACTTCCCAACTTATTCCAAGTGAATAGGTGGGTAGCACTTTTACACTGGCCACAACCTATTCCTTCGAAATTCAAACACAGACACGAGTCACGGGTCACGACATACCAAACTTATTCTTTCCTGCAGTAAGCTGAGAAACTTCACAGATCACATTTCTGTGAGTGTTGCACACATCCTGGAGTCTTAAGGGAAAAGAACTGATTTTCGAAACACTCTTCGCTCTATTTTCAGGATCAGTAAAGATCGTTGACGCTTGAACAAGTCAATAGTCACGTTCCATGGATTCGTATGTTCAAATCTTGAACAAACCCAGATTTTCTCCTGCAGTTAGATTACTGTACCAATCGAATCTTTCAGCTGCAGTCAAGAAAGAAACTAGCAAATCGTGAGAGTCTCAACCCAATAAATTCTCTTTGCCAGAGAAGCAGATATTTCTTTTTAAAAATACAGACATCCCAAAAGTAAGTCACTGTTAGGTCCTTGGATTCATTTAAGATTTATTTAAACGTCGTGTAATTTTGTGTCTCTGTATATTTGGAAGTTGGTTTGTTCTTAAGATTCCGAAGGTGCACGTCATCAAAATAATATACTCCACAGAAAACACAGCAGACTACTTTTTAAAAATTTGAAAAATCGGCGCTTTCGTGTTCTTTAGAGAAAGTAACATTGTTGCGCTAAGAATAGCAGAAACAAGTTAATACTTTCTGTGAAAAAATGGTGGCGACAGGTATGGTAAACAACGAGTTTTAGATCAGTTCTATCAATCTGGGATCCCCGAGATAAGCCTGAGTTGACCGTGAATTGAGTGGAATATAAACAATGAAATAAAACATTTTTTCAGTTACATCACCGTTGGAAATATTACAGTTTGTAACACGTGTTTTTACTTTGCTATTATGATTTTTTTTTGCGGATTAACTACAGGAATATTCATTTTTGCCACTATTTCAACAATAAATACTAACACGAATTGCGATTAAGGGGCCAAAATATTAAGTTACTTTCGGGCATAGCAGTCCACAGAAATAGCGATATTTTGTAGACCGCTCTGAAATCGGAAATTTTGAGAAGCATTTTTTTCAGATGTTAATAACGTTTGCTAACTGGAATGGACAGGATGTTTATTGAGCCACTTTCTTAGAGCAGTATGTAGTAAAATGTGATGTCCTTAACAGCATCTGCTCCTACAAAGAATCACTCCCACAAACTGAACAAGATAGGAAATGTGCGTAGAAAGGGACACTGCGGGGAGTCCCAATTTTTGCATCTTTGAATTTTTTCTTATTTACGTAACTTTAAAGCACTCACGCAACGAAGCACAGAATGCACATCCGTAGCAGGGCACCCTTCGCAACATAACATTACACAACACGGCATGCTGCCACAACACCCAACTGGTACAGCGAAATTAATGTGACTATTTATAATGTAACTTTAGCAAGGACGATACGGCTCCCTGATGATGGTCCTAGGACCGAAACATGTGGGAACTTTTTTAATGTTTTAATGTGTAAATTTTATAAATTTTGTATATGTGTAGTAGTTGGTATAATAATTGAGTAACTCAACAACACGCATTGTGTAACAACGAAAATTTCTGTATTATGTATTGCTTTCAAACACGAAATGTAAATAGGAAAGGTGTGTAAATAAGATTCACATAAAAAACCTCAAAATTTTGTGGCTTAAAATGATGCGGGTTTTTATCCCAAACACTTTTGGTTCAAGTTTGAAATATGCTGCAATATATCCACACAAAATGATGTCATCTCAGAAACGGAACTTCTCCCATCTGCGTCTCAGATAAGCCAGTACAACAGGACCTATCCACTCTAGCCCAGAGCAACCCGCAGCAAAATAAAAACATAAATATGGCGTCACTCTCCGGTCCAACCAAGAATATACATTAGTGTCAGCGTCACAGGCCTTTCGTGACTTTCTTCTAACATCCAAAATAACGACAAATTAAGCAAACAATCCTGCGTTTCTAAATTTGAAACGACACCTTTACTTGATTTCTGTTTCCCACATATAAGTAGAGATAAACTCTTCTAAAGGTTAAAAAAATCCCTCATCGAAATATAGGAAATGCAGATACAATAGAAATAAATACAGTAAAAAGCATAGCGATATGGGCATATATAATTGATGCATTGCCTTTAGCGTAGGATCTGGTAAGTCAGACGCGTGACAAACCTAGACTATTATCCGGGAGTTAGATTTGAGCACCTCTCGTGATCGGGGTTGAAAAACACTAAATAAGAGTAACGAGTGATTTCTGAATTTATAGATTTATAATATTTTCATTATCCTAGTAAATTTGAACATAAACTTAATTTTTTATAATCATATCTATTTTGTTAAAGTCAATTTCTTTAGTCTGTGGTATCCCTTTGGTTTTGGTCTTGAGAATTCAAAAACATATTTTTTATTTGAAATATGTTGCTTAGAATGTAATTAAAGACCTTCATTATATTTTGGGCCTTTAAAGTGTTTAGTACATAACCAAAGTACGATAACACATACCTGGAGTTATTTGCTTTGTTCTTTTAGAAAACTAATGCTTGCAGACCTAAAAGTTTAGACGTTTCTTGTTAAGTGGACTGTATTCACCACGACCGGTAGTTCCGCTTTCTTAAAGTGCAAGAATGAATTTGTACCCTTAACAATGCAGAAGATGTACAGGTCAGAACGAAAGTCATAGCGTTCTTACCCAACTTCACCCAATACCTTGCCTCTTGTTTGAAACGTAATTACTATGCAAATCTGACTAATCAACCCGATCCGCACACGTCATTCAGAGAGATATCATGTCCGCGTCCCTTCACATGACCTGAATAAATTGCAGTATTCTTTCGTTTCCCAGATATAAATTACAGTCCCTCATATCCCAACCGGAAAAAATTCAAAGTTTTCTCTTGTGATGCATTTAAGATGTAGTGAAACCCTTAGGTAGGAATGACTTGAACTCCATCCCGTAAACTTCCAAACCAACACATATAAAATATTTTGCAACTCTGCTAACATGTGACATTGTGTAGCCTTGTGTTTCAGGTTTGACGTTTCAGTATGAACTGCTGCTTTCTTCCAGATAATGGAAGCAATGGACTTCCGAAACGTCGTTATGACATGTTTACACATTACATGCCTTCGCGGTCACAACCTCAAATCGTCCAAAACAGTGCTTGTTCAGAGGAATCTGTTGCAATTATCTTCATGGGAGACCTGTACCCTGAAGACGGAGGCAGCATATTCCACTGAAAGCTCGGTACATATCTTCTACACTTCATGGATTAATATCCCATACGACAATAATGCCCTCTATAAAGTGAAGATAGCCGCGGGTTAAGAACTGTGCCCAATATTGGCGAATATCGCAACAAATATTTTAAAGACATATATCTACTTCATACTTGGTGCTCCGTGATTCGAATCCCGTTCCCCCAAAAAATAGTAGCGTCATTGAGATTTCTGTCATGATTTTCACGCCGTCTGTAATAAAATCAGCCTAAAGTAGGCGTAAAGTAGGCAGCCCGCATTTCCATTCGAATCACACAAATTTAAGAGTGAAAACAAACGGATTATTCAGCGCTATAGAAGAACATATTAAAATGAATTTTCAAACAACGAAAAAAACAGTGTGCTTTGGTAAGCTCTAGGGATTAGCAATGCAATTACACTTTTGCCACCAGCTGATTTTTCTCAGTAAGTGCTTATTTCACTCTCATTCGATTGATAGAGGTGTAAAATGTTTAACGGTATCGCCACCATCAATTTCCGAGTCTATTAACAAACAATATGAAGTTGCCTCTTGGACAGGAAATATTGCAGACAGCGAATTACTCGAACTCACTGAAGACTGTGTTCAGATGTAGAGTCTGGTGTTAGCAAGGCTCTGAGAGTAGAAACTTGTTTAGAATATTACCTGAGTTCTTGCACTGTGCGTGGGAAAAGAGGCACAAAGCACCCATGTATTCAAAATTCCTTTGCCAAGAATGTGCTAACAGAAATTTAGAAAACAGATACACTACTAGTAAAATATTCAGGTAGCCTATTATCGATATAGCTCAGTAACTAAAAGAACGATATTTATATAAATGCCCACACATACTGCCACGTCCAGGCCATTTATTTCGGTAGCTCCGACTCTCAAAACTATTACATAATTAAATCAGTTTCGTCGGTCAAGTCTAACGGGAATTCTTAACAATGGTTATTTTATAATTTTTAAATGCTTTTAAAATTTTTACCCTCCACACTGAAATCGTCTGAGGCAGATCGAAACTGAACGATACAATAATTTACTGGACACGTGTCACGGTCTAAACCCGGCGGCAAAATACTGGCTTCAAAGTAGCTAAATCGAAACGGCATATTATGGTACTGTTTTGGTAAAATACTTAATTTCTCACTGAAATCTTGCAGAACTTAAGTGAATAGCAAACTTTCTCATCATTGACCGTTTACAGCTCAGTGGTAACCTAATGTACCACATGCTGCAATATTAAGGAATTTTACACTTTTCCACGCAGTGTGTTTAAGTGTCTTGTGTGATTCTCAAAGTAAACAGTGACTATTTCCTTCAGCAGCATGAGCTTCTTGTTCTTTACAATGCACAAGGTGTGTGTTCACTTTCGGTTAGGAACTGTATTTTTATGTGCAATTTAGATGGAAGTCAGTCTGCAAGGGTTCCAAATAACGTTTGACACATATATGAACATATTTACTGCCACACATTTCGCGTAGCTTTGCAACGACACCTAGTAACAAAATGATGACAAAATTTGCGTTAACTTCTGTATACTGAATTGCGTTCAAATGCGCCTCACGTTAAGTTAGAAGAAACACGGACAAGTTTTTCTGTACGGTTAAGAAGGGAGTGGAGACATTCCCGTAGGTCTTTGGATAGAAATATATCTCAGAAAGTGGATGATGCCCTAAATAATGTGGGCATATTCGTGTCTGTAATTCTGGGCAAGAAATTAATTAAGAAGGAGATATAATAGTGTGAAAGTTCGGACTACAAGAGCATCTTCACTGAAGAGGCCACTGATTTTTAAATTTACGCCGCCGATCTGAGTTTGGCAAACTGTCAGAACGCTCTGTGTGCAGTGTTACTCGCTCTAACGATGTCCCTATCGATTTATCGACCTGCAAAGAGAGTGAGACAGAGATGGAAGAACAATTGAAACCGCTATTTCAAGTTTTTTAATTGTTTATTGCTGCTTGTCACTAGAAGAATTCTAGTCAAGAAGTAACTCAGACTCAAAGTTGCCACCCCACTTCATAGAAGTGGTCTGTGAAACCGAATGGGAGAATTCAGGAATTAAAAAAATTATTTACCAACAGAAATATTTATTCCATTCCTTTTATAGAAGCAGAGAAAGTACGAGCATTCTTCACACTGCAAAGTACAGAGAAAGATAACAAGCAGAGGTGTGAGTATACAAATATTTATAAATGAGAGTTGTGACGTAAGAAACCCATATATAGTATTTCTACTATGCTCAGAATGGTGTCTTATGCTCTCTCAAACAAAATTAGAAAGACTTGAAATTAGGCATCACGAAGTGCCAGAATGGACATATAATGAATAAAAACATATACTTATTCTAGTAATTAACCAATTTGATGCACAAAATTTTTGTTTTACAATTAGTTCTATTTCATGCCTCTACGTGTTTCGAGCACCATGTGCTCATCATCAGGAGGTCAAAATTATATTATACGGCATCTGGTATCATTACACTCTGTAGGTGGCCGTCCCATGCACGAGACGGCCTACAGAGTGTAATGATACCAGATGCTGTATAATACAATTTTGACCTCCTGATGATGAGCACATGGTGCTCGAAACATTTAGAGGCATGACATAAAACTTATTGAAAGACAAAAATTTTGTGCATCGAGTTGGTTAATTACTGAGATAAATAAACTGAGATGCACGATCAGCAAAACATAAAAAATATCATATACGTTAGCACTACTTATGTATTAAATCATAGGCCTATGTTTTAATAAATAAGTAGTGCTGACGTATATGATTTTATTCATTATATGTTCAAATTAGAAAGAATTTCAAATTTCAGTAATAGGTAACCCACGTTGTTTGTGTTGTAGGTAACATTTCCTAGGAACTAGCTATATCATGGTCAGAATATCCTAAGCTCCTTGGGCTATAATTTTCAGGCTTGTCGATATTTCTTGCGCTAACCTGAAGTTGGGGACAGTAAGCTCCTTCGAAACGATGGTACCTATATACCAGTTCACACTGCGTATGCCTATGAAACGAAGAATCTTCATCACCAAAGTGCAAACCTCATATCTGAAAAAGTGTATATCTTCTGTGTACCAGGAACATAACCCAGGTTACATTCCAGGACACAAATTTTTCTCTGGTGTTCGTGTTCTTCTTCACACATTTCAGATGAAGTCCGTACAAGTGTACAGGCAACAGGGATTCACTTTAACATATTTTACAATTTTCCAATTCCAATTCTCGTCGCCCATGAAATAAAAGGCAGTAATAAAAATAGATCATAAATTCTTCTTTTAATGATTTAATTGGCCTCCCAATCATATTTTTCTTCCAGGGATCCCTTAGAACCAATTACTTCCCCTCCATCTCATGCTTCATGTATTGATTAAAATGTAATATGATAAAAATATAAATTTATTATGCGAAAGGACCTCTTTCTTTCATGCATGGAACTCTCGACATTAGAATAAGTACACAATATTCAAATTTCATCAGAGACGTGGATAAATTTTACCATATTACGTTGGAAATTTTGACTGTCTGTGCACATTTTAAAACAAAAGTTCCTTCTAACTAAAATATCGTTCAGTTAAAACACAACAATGTACTCAAAAATGTAAAGTTTCTACATGTTTCGTTTACAATTAACCACCATCAGGCAGACATTTCAGTACATGGACATGACATGTTCAGTGCCACAGTATGGGATCCCATATTATTTACATTTTCTGTTTGAATTTCAGACTTTATGATGATAAACTGTTCAGTATTTCAGTATCTTGAATGATTATTTTATCATCATAAAGTCTGAAATTCTACATAGCAAATGTAAACAATATTGGCACCCATAGAGTGACACTAAACATGTCATGTCCATGTACTGAAATGTCTGCCTGATGATGGCTAATTGTAAACGAAATACGCAGAAACTTTATATTATTTAAGGTATTGTTGTGTTTTGATTGAACGATATTTTAGTTAGTACTACAACACAATGGGATAGCTCCTACCAAAAACGTTTTTCCACTAATTCGGCATAATTTTATTGGCAAACAAATTGTTTTTTGTAATAACTGGCTATGTGTTACGTCCTGTTACTAACGCAATCAGCAGGCTAAACAATTACAAAGACATAAAAGAATTCATTAACTTTATGTCACATATACAGTATACTTGATGTAAGGTTTCCTTTATACTCGTCTATTTTTGTAATCGACACACGTAGTTAGTTCCTGTAAACAACAAGGATTTTCTTTACCAATAAGTTGTTTCGGCTTGGTGGAATTGCTTTTGGGTTTACACTTCAATACACAACATAAACCACACACCTGGATTATTGGTTTATTTGATACACACGACCTTTAGGAGGGGTTCTCATTACACTGTGATATCAATTTATTGCTTCAGGATTGGTGGAAAATGTTGGTTACACGTACCGTTTATAATATAAGACAAATTTTTAAAGCTTCCTATCTCAAGTGACGTAATGCCTAATTAAATCCTAAGTGTGGAGAACTGCTTGAAACCTTCAACAGACAAATTGGCGAAGAAGCACCTTATTTAACGGAATCTGAAGGCCCTTTTTAAAATATTCATCCCTTTAACTCGAGGTAGATTTATGGAGCCTGAAACTTCAAAATCTGTTTCCATAAGACAAATTTTAACCGCTTGAACACCAACATATACTACCTGCTGCATCATTAAGAAATTCAGAATTTTATCCACCGAGTGGCTTTATGTGCTTGTCATATTTCCTACACAACAAACAGTGATTATTTCTTTGTACATCACTGACTGACTGGCCTTTGTTATGGACATAGCGTGTGTTCTGTCAAACACACAGACTGAAAGTTTACGTAACATTTAGAACTTGAACGTCAAAACATTTTATTACAAAAGGCCACACACATTAGCGTGGGCTGGTTCGCGGGTTGTAAATCAAAAAATAACAGTAAGCGTTATACGCCTACAGTAAGAACCAACAGGATGCACTATTTACTTACAATTTATTTCAACAGTTAACCTCTACATGTTTCGAGCAGGCTTACTACTCACCATCAGGAGGTACTATTCTGTGTATACAGCATTTGGTATACATCATGCTGAATATAATGACATTTTTTAAAATTATTTAATTATATATACATAGTCGTTAAAAAGCGTAAAACATTTTGTTGTCAGTAAAGTTTTACGCTTTTTAACGACTATGTATATATACATAAATAATTTTAAATAAATCCATTATTTTCAGCATGATGTAAACCAATTGCTGTATATACAGAGTATCACGTTCTGATGATGAACAGTAAGCCTGCTCGATACATATACAGGTTAATTACTGAAATAAAGTGAAAGTAAATAGTGCATCCAGTTGGTGTTTATTGTAGGGATATATCACGATGCACGGTCAACAAAACATTAGAAGTAAGCTGTTTACCTAACGGCCTTAATTACAGTGTATCATGCATGAATTTCAAATATGTCCGCGGGCCGCATAATTCAAACTGGTATGAAGCCTGTAGGCCGCGAGTTGAAGACACGTGATTGAGAAGAAAGACAGTATTTAACGAATAAATATTAATACGCATTTTCGTGGTCTGCCATCGGATCAGGTTTCCGACAAATTGTTATGCAACTTTCGCTTCACTTTGCTTGCAATTCAAACGTTGTAGCTGAATGTTAAGTATTACGACACTCATCACTGTTTAATGCTCTCTGTGAACCTGCCACTTCAGCTTTCTTATTGCCAAATTCCCTTCAGGCTTCGTTCTCGTATATTCTCAATGTATTACACTACTTTAGGGTAAGAAACAAAGTTTCCAATCTATATAAAACAAAAAGTAGCTTTCACAGTAATTTAATGCTTTTGACTTTCAAGGAATGTAAGAGGAAGAAAATTATTTTGAACTCAAGGGTAGTTAAACATTTCTCTCATATGAAAATATGCTCTTAATTCTTATCTATAAAATAATTGTAGTTTAGTATTAACTTTCGAAAGTGTGCGAATTTCGGCTGAGGTTTATACTTGCAAAACACGTCCTATAAAATGTTAAATCAGTATTTTTTTGATAACGTGTGCATTTAATGAAGTTATTATGTCTTTGTACGAAGGTCTAAAGAAGGACATTAGACGACAGAAGAAAAGAGATTCTCATGTAAGTTTAGGTTCCTGTTCAAATTATGACGCATCACGATAATATCTGGATTATCAAATGTACCGCATGAAATATATCCTTTTATGAAATGACTTGTGAGTCCAACTAGATACAACAATTATGATTTATTAATAATCCTTTAACTCAACATGTTTCGGGCATCATTATGCCCAACTTCAGGAGCGCTAGACCGTATATTTCTGCATATGGTTTTCAGCATTGTAAAAGATAAGTCAGAATAAGGTGTTTGCATTGTGACAGGTAGTTTGTTATAGTAGGTGATGGTTGGTAACTTGTATTAAATGCACTGTAGGGTGTGTTTTGTTTGAGGTCTGGCGCTCCTGAAGATGGGCATAACGATATCCGAAACATGTTGAGCTAATGGATTATTAATAAATAATAATTGTTACATCCAGTTGGTCTCACACGTCATTTCATATTAAGGATGCACGGTCATACGAACATTAAATGTATGTCCTCTTAGTTGAATGTATAGCGACATGGACACAGATCTTCCCGGCTTTCCTTCCAACGTAGAGAAATGACTGTCCTTCAAGCGCTAGTGGTATTATCTTTAAAAATTCCAGTTCACTTATCCTGAATTTACTGTAGGTACAGTGTGTTCAAAAAGATAAGTCATATAAAGGTATACTTTATACGTTAACAATTTCAGCAGACTTTTCCCAAGCACTGATTCTCAAAAAAATTTAAAGTATTGTGTTAAAAATAGAAATGTAAACTTGGCATAAAGACGGATAATTTAGGTTCTCACGAGTATTTGTTCCAAGATTATGAACTTCTTGAGCTTCAAGCAGTAGTAGATATATAAACCACACTTCGGAAGACTCTTTTGTCTCCATATTCGGGGTAGACTGAGAATTTAGACGTATGTCCTTCTGTAACATAGGCCCGTAATCTTGGTATGTAAGTTTGTATGTATGTATGTATGTATATAGGTAGGTAGATATATAGGTATGTATATATAAGGACACATTTTAGAAATAAGAATCCATCTCCTTTTTAAAATAATTGGGAGTAATATTTTAAAGTCGTATTTTTAATGTAAAATACGCCGTAAATACATTTTCGCACACCACGTAAAAGAGATCGTAATAATTAGACAAAAATCACTGACATTCATGCATCGTTTTTTACTTTATATGTTTAATATAGGACTATGTCGCATTCTTGTAAAAACATATGTTGTTAGCAAAACTCCAGTGTTTAAATTTTCACGTTGTTTGCTTAAACTACGACGATAAAAATTCAGTTTTGTAGGGAAGTTTTTATTTACATTTCAGAGTTGTTGTTCCTTTATACAGTTTTGTTTACATTTTCGCAATGTAATCATTCAATAAGGGCTAGTATTTGCGCTCCAAGTGCCACTGACTAATTATTTTATAAGTAGTCACTTATTTTAAATAATAAAATAAATTAAAATTGAATGGAAATATCAACTTTTGATTTGTTAATTTATTGTGAAAGTAAATACTGGAAAAACACACAAGTACTGCTATATTCTAACAAGGATGTTTGTTTAAAAGTCCATGTAGAAAAACTAAAAGCATATTCAAATATCCTCACCACAATGCAGGACAGACAGACAAAAAATAATTACAAGGCATTTGACACGTTTGCCAAGCTGAAAGTTTTGGTACGGATACTAAAAAATCAAAATGCTCTCAAGCAAAAGTAAAGATACAAGTAAAGACGAACTTCTCTTTATAGAAGTCATGAAGGCATAGGGTGAATTGGAGGTATGGTTCCACTTATTCTTAACCTCGGTAACAGATGCAGGTGAACAGTAAAATATACACACAGGCGAATTTGGTCTTACAGAAAACACTCCAGGAGCCATTTTAACGCGAGGCTGATGTTTTCAAGATCCGGTCATGATGATTGGCGTGGAGAGAAATATCTTGCCCATGACGTACATTGAAACAAGATTGTTCGATTGGCTAACCCTTATACCTATCACTATATAGAATATGCTATTCAGGCTTTGTCGAATACAATTAAAAACATATTAATTATGAAGAATGTTTGCTACCATGAGGTTCGAAATATTTACCTTCCCGGCTGCCATATGAAAAACATAACGATTTAGATAGGAAGGATTGTAATTTTTTATATTTTTTTTACATAAATTGCAACATTGTCACTTACATAAATGAAACAACATATACTGTGTGTATTTGAGAATATGGCACTGGAGAATTTTTGGACCTTTAAGTTAGAGAATGACACGAGGCTGAACAATATTACATGGTGATGAGGTCATGACTTGTATTACTTACTTACTCCATCGTTCAGAGTCCTTCTTGAGAAGCTAACTGGTTTGCAGCTAGTCAAGAAATTCCTCGAATTTCACAGAACCCGAAGGTTCATTACCGCACTCACAAGCGTCCGCCACCTGTCTCTATCCTGAACCAGCCCAATCCAGTCCATGTACGCACATCCCACCTCCTGGAGATCCATCCTAATATTATCCATCCATCTACGCCTAGGTCTCCCCAGTGGTCTCCTTCCCACCGGTTTCCCCAGCAACGCCCTATACACCTCCCTTTCCTCACCCATACGCGCCACATGCTCAGCCCATCTCATTCTTCTCGATTTTTGGGCAAGATATGACTTGTATTACTCGCCAAATATTATAGAGCAAATCAAGAAAGAAGAGATGGGCGAGATATTGGGTAAGAATGCAACAGAAGATAAATGCATACCGGGGCTTACGTGACTACCTTAAGAATGAGACCACTTGAAAGAAAGAGTTCGGCCGTGGCAAAGGTCAGGCGGTTAGTCGACGTCCTCTCATTGCGAAGAACGGGATTAAATCCCGTACCAGTCAACGTGGGAAATGTGGTGGTCAAACTGGCAGTCGGACAGGGTTTTCAATAAACATTTCTCTTTCCCCCGTATCACTATGCCAATGCTACATTCTCTTTCATTAATGTCACAGACGTTACGTTAGTACATAACCTCAGGAACTGACAGTGTCGCCACATAATGCACTAAAATAAACCGGCTGTCTATGATTATAAGGAAGCACAGCTTTAATATTGTTTTCAAAAACAGGATGAGAGGAAGTAGAGTGGATTCATTGGGCTCAGGAAAGGAGCAGTAGTGGGGCTCTAGTGTACATGGTAGTAAAATTTCGGTTCCCATAAAATGATGGGAATGAGGGTGTGTCTCAACAGACATAGAAATAAACTCCTATGTTGGAAGACAGAAAAAAACCAGTACTAGCCATATTTGTATATGATCAAGTCACCGTATAAGTTGTGACTTTTGGGGGTCTTATAAACTGAATGAAATACCACTTGTAGACAAAAATGATATTGTGACCATCATGATAAGCTAGTGTAGTAAAACAAACTCCCCCTTTGGATTGTGATCATTACTGTGGTGAGGTACACTGCGGTTAGATTTAGCATGGCTTACTATTTTATGATGGTTAAGAATAATTTCCTTGCAGCCGCATTATATTTGTCTGGTCATTCTGGATAACTAGGAATGTCACTGTTATCACAGGCCTATTTCTCTCATTATTCTAACTTTTAGTGAGGCGCTTGTTATATTGGATCCTTCTACGTCTGCAGTGGGACATGATTTTCATTTTCTTGTGGTGTCTATACAACTCTCACTGGCAGTGTCTCTTTTCTCATCCCCATTCATGATATATGTAGCAATACTCTGTGTGTCTGTGTATTTATACAATTCTTTTACTTTTTGACGTTTTGCTGACCGCTCATCTCAGTATATTTATTTCATTAATTAACCAACTTGCACGAGACGACCACCTATAGGTGTGATGATACCAGTGGCTGTGTAATACGATTTTGACCACCTGATGATGATCACATGTGCTCGAAACTTGTAGAGGCATGAAACAAACTTATTGTAAAACAAAATTTTGTGCATCAAGTTGGTTAATTACTGAGATAAATAATTCTTTTAGTTGCACAGTTATTTACACTAGCATTTTATTTGCCGTTCAACTGGATAGAAACCTTTACATTTGGTGATGGAAACAGATCCATATCCCGAAAGAAGGTGTTTGAAAAAACTAAAGGGGATACAAATTTCCCAAAATGATAGCTGTATTTAAATTTTTGGGTTTCGCAACCATTCAATAGTTTCTCAAAAGGAACCGCATTTTATGAAGTTAATGTACGCCAAATGCGTTCAAATACATATGTGGGTAAAAACTGGATTTTATATCTTAGAAGAAAAAGTAGTATTTTGAGCGATGTGATATAAAAAATTAGATACTTCATTTGAAAGCGGGATTTCAAAAGTTAAGGGAAATTAAAAGGGGTGTGGGAGGTGAATGCTGTGCTCCTTGTTTACGTATGCAGGACGTTTATTTGCCCGAAAAATAAGAGGAAAATAAAGTTTTTTGAGTAGAAATTTGTCGACATGAATGAGGAAACAGCGTACCCGAGAATAATAAATTGCACCAAAACATAAGTAGGAACTTCAGCAAAATACTTATAAAGTGAGGTAAATTGCAAAATATGTGGATTATGGTAGCTACAGTTGACGGGCACATGTAAACGCAGTAATGAACCTTCGGGTACCATAAAATGAGGGGAATTCCTTGACTGGCTGAGAACCGCTTCGTTGCCCAAGAAGGACTTTGCTCCGTGGAATAAGTAAGTAACTGGCAAATTAACGTGCAGGAATTTTCATGTTACAAACGTAATTATAAAACGGATAGAATCTGCTACTCTGACCTGGTGTTAATAGGTGAGCAGTTCCACGAACTTCGCGCTAATTTTAAGATCCTGACTGCACCAATACTACTTCTACTACTACTACACCTACTACTACTACTACTACTACTACTACTACTACTACTACTACTAATAATAATAATAATAATACGCATCGTCATCAAAGACAGTGTTAGCTAGCAATTTTTTATTATATATCACATCCAGGATATCTTTTCTCTTTTATGGAATTTAAGCAGACATGAATTCAAGAAACTTCATTAATTACTTCCACACCTTCCCCTTTTAATTCGATTCTATACCATGTTCTGTTTTATGCACAATTCGTAAGACTAGTGTCTAACCTAAAACTTAATGTCAAATTTTTTTACATGTACGGAAATTTTCTGCAATATCAAACACTAAACCTTCTCCAGATATAAGAATGATTAACATCCGAGAATACTACGAAACCTGTAATCGTATTAGTTTGGCTCAGTGAAGAAAGTAGAGTTGTAATATATTCAAAACTTTCCTTCATACATTTTACGCCTCTAAACTTCTTCGTTTGATGGTTGTGAAGATCACGGAAATATTGGAATCGAACATCGACAGATGGACGTTGAATGTGGTAATATTTTCTTGAAGTGTGAGTTCAGTGGCACATACATTTGGTCAAAACTTCCCTGCTTTGATAAATGTAGGCTCATCGCCTTCAAATAATTAGAGAAGAAAATATAGGTTTATTAAAATTCTCTCCATTTCCAGGTTATTCGCAAATGAATGCAAGAAAAACAGTGTAGAAATCACGTGGAATAACTGCCGACATCAGAGTGCTGGATTAATTTTATCTTACGTTTAACTGTGCTACCAAGCTTAGCATTTTCTTCAAATTCAAGTATTAACCTGTAACAACGACTTCCATTTCCTTTACTTCACATTAAACAACATTTGAAGTATTCAATGTCACCGATGAGTAAAAGGGTCAATAAAGTCACCGATACCAAAAACTTCAGGGTATGTGTGGGTCGCAAAACTTCAGTGTTTACTGGATCCAATAGAGCTGCTCAGTACGGATGGCATCTTATTCACAGCAAACGATTTTAATGACTGCTTCCTTGAGTATTACTTAACTGGACGACAAGAACGAGCGAATGGGAGTCCATTGGGACCATCTCTTTTACAGTAATTCAGATCCATTTGTATAATCAATAGAACACTATAAAAAGTCACATCAAACAGCGAGGTTCACATTTTACATTGAGGAAGATATGCGAATACAGAATCCGCTGAAATCACGTAAAATTCTGAAAATCTTTCCTCGACGACATATTGTCAAGTACCAATATAATACACGCATGTATGACAGCGTTGTTTAAAGCTCGTTATTTTATACCATCTAAACTAAAATAATATTTACCATAACAATTTAAGAGAAGGTGTTTCACTACAAGTTTAGGATACATACTGAGCTAGATGGAATATTACAAACCAAAAACACAAATAACAAACTTTAGGCTTTGTGACATACAAGTTTGAATTTCGGTCTAGCGTATTAGAGAAATAGAACTGATTGGGAGTGCAGGAGAGAATATTTTGACCAATGAGGAAGTTCCCGTGTGCTAGAGAAGCATGTATCACGAAAATACTAACAATTGAATTCATCAACGAATATCATTAGGATGATCGAGTGAAGGGCAAAACAAGAAGCAAATATGTGGGAGAGAGCAGTCCGTAAAAATTTTTAGTCCGAAATCATAAAACTAAGAGACTAATTAGGAATGTTAGAACACATGGGAGAACAATACGAGAGGGTGCTGATAAGTCCTTATCCCGAACTATTTCCCGATGTCGTAGGACGGAATCGATAGTGTCGTTGGAAAGAGGAGTTTGTTTACGTGCCGAATTGCAAGTCTTTTCTTGTTACAGAGGTTGAAAGGAAGCATGTCAGGCGACGAGCGCGATTTCAACAACATGGAGACGCGAGCTATCATCAAGTTCTTTTCCTGCAAGGCAAGGCGCCTAAGGAAATTAACGCCATTCTGAGAAAAGCATTACGGGAACACGCACCTTCCTAAGCCACCGTCAAAAACTGGGTAACCCAGTTTAAACGTGGTGATTTTTCCACCTGTGATGCGCCTCGTCCTGGACGACCCAAAACAGTGACCACCCCGACGATTATTGACCATATTCACTAACTAATCTTGGTAGAACGACGGATTTCGGCTAAATCAATAGCAGAGCAACTGGCCATCCCACGTGAGCGGGTTGGGTCCATCATTCATGAAGATTCGTACATGCGGAAGCTCTCCGTGAAGTGGGTCCTGAAATGCCTGAACGCGGATCAAAAATGTCAACGGCGCCAGTCGTCTGAGCAAATTTCGGAATTTTTTCGGCGCGACCCAAACGAATTCCTGTCGCGATTGGTGGCCATGGAAGAAACCTGGTTATATCACTATGACCCGGAGACAAAGCAACAATCAATGGAGTGGCGGTATAGCGGTTCACCCCGCCCCAAAAAATTCCGAGTGCAAAAATCCGCTGGAAAATTTCTCGCCTCAATTTTTTGGGATCAAGACGACATCTTCCTCATTGATTATCTTCCAAAGGGCCAAACTATCAACGCGGAGTATTACTTATCTCTGATGGTGCAATTGAAGGACATTTTGAAGGAATAACACCACCGGAAGTTCACCAAGGGAGTCTTGCTCTTGCACGGCTATGCTCCTGCTCACCGTGCACTTGCAACCCAGAAGAAACTGGCCTACCTGGGCTTCCATTGCCTTAATTACCCATCCTATTCTCCGGATCTGGCCCCATCGAGCTACCACCTGTTCCCTGGACTGAAAAATATTGAAAGGTCTCCATTTTTCGTCCGACTTCGCGATCATTGCTGCCGTGGAGACCTGTTTGGACGGACAACTTACTGAATTTTTTTTGATTAGCTTGCAGACCTTCGAACAACTAGCTAAGAAGTTTATTGAGCTTCGTGAGGAGTGTGTTGAATAAATGCCGAGTTTGGTCGCTGTAGCTTGTTTCCTTTCTGGTCGGGCTAAGGACTTATCAGCACCTCCCCGTATTACCATGAACCTTAAGTTAAAGCATTCGCGGGTGCAGATTGAATTCATTTGGCTTAGGGCCCAGTGCAAGTATCTTGTGCACACAGTAATAAAAATCCTTCTCTTATAAAAGGATAATTCCTTTAGCGTTTACTGTTTATGCGGCTATTAGCCTCTCAAGATGTCAGGTACATGACGTTACAAGACACATTTTAGATAAACTCAAGCGTAAGGCGTACAAAACATAGGGAGAACCTTCGGAAAACTCTAGCACCTCCATCAGATTTCACAACAAAAAGGCAGAGTATATCCCATTCAGCAGTCGAGAAAAGTCTGTTTTACCGAATCAAGAGTTAAATAAAATGTTACCGTATGAAGTGAAAGACTTAGTTCCAGTTTATGCCAGTGAATAATATTTCCCAAGTACACAATTCTAACTAGCATTCGCATATTTACATGGTGACTCACCTCTGTAACTCAAACGAAAATATTTGACTCAAGAGTTCTGTTTTTTTTTTAATTCTTAGAAAATTTATATTGCTACTAAGATTTTTAACGCTTTTCCTTTGTAATTATGTAATACTATAATATTTCAAGTGTTACATGCAAACACGAAAAGTTTTAAGCACCAACGTCCGTAATGCTGCTGGATTGTTAAAGAGAAATTGCAAAGACAAGAACGGAAGCTTAAACTAGCAAGACTCTCAACAGTTTTGCAAATAATAAAATACACACGCCTCAGTTGCTTCTTAAAATACGTAGATGAAATAAAAAGGAGAAGAATAGCTTCAACAAATGTTGAGAGAATCCAGTACTTTTACGCATTTTAACCGCATGTCTCAGAGCACATGTGAAGGATACTTACTGCAAAACAAGAGGAAGACAGGTAACAGACTGACGGTGATCAGATGGACAGTAGAGACAGGAAACATACGACAGACAGCAAGACACATATGCAGAGAGATAACAGGCTGTTAAAGGGCAGAAAATAAGAAACACAGGTCGATGGATGGGGGAATGGATGGGTAGAATGATAGACACGAACATACGTGCATACGTTGGCGTAACTTTGGGGGGGGGGGCAGGGGGACAAATAACCCCGATAGTTTTTCTATCTAAGAATATATTTTTTTAGATACTGTGCTGCAGAGGGGCAAATAAAAATAATTGGGGTTTGAGTGGGGAGAAAGGGGTTTATGTATATTGACGACTGGTTTAAACCAATCTTCCCCCTCTTTATAACTCGACTACTTCGTAAAGTTCCTAATACGCGTGGTAGATTTTACCCCCTTCTCCTGCGTTTTAATGGTCAAGTTACGCTTATGCATGCACACATATTTACATACATACATACATACATACAAAGCCTACATACATTCCAACAAACGTACTTACATATATACATACATACATACATGCATACACACATATATACATGCATGCATGCGTACTTATGTGATAAAGATTTATGCACGATGAAACCCACTTGGATTACCATAAAATGAAATCTGGACCCTGAAAGTAAGGGCGTTTAACTTCCAGAATTATAGCATTGTCTGTTCATGATAATATGGCTACCATAACTATCCGAACGCACCAGTAAAATTCTCTCAGACCCATTCATTTATGTTTTCATTGCTCCCAGAATAAAAGGAAGTGGAAGCTATTACTTCCAGTTTGTTAAATGTCGCAGTTGCTCGAAATACGCGGTGGTTCTCGTCGTTCTAATTCCTGAATAAATTTGTCCCCGCAGCCAAACTATCAGTCTCTGAATGACATCTTCCAAAATGCACAACAAAATGACATACATTGTCGTACAGTTTCAGGAGCAGCACAGTCTAACCGCCGTTACGGAACACGAGTCAACGGAAAGGCAGAACAAGGAATTACATTCCATCAATCTTTCTTTATTGGTTTCCGTAACGGCTTTGGAAATGTTGAGTAATGTGACCCTTTCAGAACAGAAGTCCAGAAGTCACAATTGCTCGTGTCAGAACATTATTTATTTCTCGTTACCTCTGGATCTCATATTACACAAACATATTAACTAAACCTTGTGTTAATTTTAGTTATAATACTGAGCAATGAACAAAAATTAGCAAAATAAAAAGAGTGATTTGTAAATAAGAAAAAGAGGAAAACAAGTGAAACAGAAAGCAGAAAAAATAAACTAATACTCATCTCTCAGTGAAACATGTATCCCTACATATTTCTGCTTCCAGATTTAGTTGACTATGTCTTCTTACCCTTAGTTTTTCTTCTTGTTTTCGGTTATACTGGAAATGTCAAGCACTTCAATACAGACCGTCAGGTCGAAGAAACCTGGAACGACCGAGGAAGTGATGGAA
>Ga0123354_10002345_pt1 | contig 24848 bp, 13 predicted proteins | sample TergutLab28metaG_2_FD_97872 | JGI IMG/M metagenome (GOLD analysis project Ga0123354, IMG submission 97872) | Labiotermes labralis P4 segment gut microbial communities from Petit-Saut dam, French Guiana - Lab288 P4 | ecosystem: Host-associated > Arthropoda: Insects > Digestive system > Gut ...
ACTTGCTTTGTGGTGTGTGTTTGGTGTGACTTGCTTAGTGGTGTGTGTTTGGTGTGACTTGCTTTGTGGTGTGTGTTTGGTGTGACTTGCTTTGTGGTGTGTGTTTGGTGTGACTTGCTTTGTCGCATTGTTGTAGCTGATAACGTGTTTCTGTTGATGTTAACAGTTGTGATCTTTTATGCGCGGTGATCGTAAAATATATCAAGTGGCATCTAGTTGGTTTTTTATTCTTCAGCTATCACAATGATGCACGGTCCAATAAACATCAGATTGTAGAGTTGGGCAAGCCACGGATGACAATATGGCGCATGCGTATTGCATGCTGGTTCCGTAAGGCTACGTGTAAGGAGAATGCAGCTTGATTAATTGTCTCATCAGTTGATAGGCTTCGAACGGTTCAGAACATGTGTGATGAGTTGATAAAATTTGTAATAACAAACTGGTCGATAATTAAATGCAGTATCTCAGCGTTCATCAGGAGAGACAGCTGTAAACTGAGTCAGGATAGCCGAGATTCGTTTCCAGCACGTTCCATAACCAGCACTAACCCTCATTGTGCGTTCCTGTGATGTTGAACCCCAAACCAAAGCAGGCACTAACCGTCTCAAGATACCTTCTAACTGTCGAACGAATTAAATGAACAGAAATTTGTGCACTGTTGGAAAGAAGGATGAAAGGGAAGCAATGGAGCAGCAATGATGTATCTTCCGTATGGGGGAATATGATCCAGGGGCCCGTACTTCTATGCGTCCTACGTCTATGAAGACATCTTTATTATTTCTCTTGTGACTTCCAAAAGGACTGGTGTTTAAAGTATCAGCCACTTTAACGCTATGCGTTTGTAGCTATTCAGTCCCTCTGTACTTTTTTAATGGTTGTGAATATCTGTGATTTGGTGTCTCTGATCGGGTAGCTTTGTGTTGGTACGAATATTTGGGGTTTGACCGTTTAAAGCCCAGTGGTAGTCATATATATTGACGGCCTGTCCTAGCGTTCAGAAGCTCTGCGTTTTATGAGACAGTGTACTTACTTGTTTTGTGTGATTCTCGCAGTAAATAATGATCGTTTCCATAAATAGCATTAGCATTCTGTCGTTTGTAATGGAAACGGATTTTATCTGTCATGTAGGAACTTAGTTTTTTCACATAGTTTAATATTAGCTGCGTTTCCGCAAGTGTTAATCCATTTGAATAATATAGCAGCGAATTATTGCGTTACACTCTGTCAGTTAACGTACCAGTAGCATTTTTTCTACTTCCCTTTAAATTTGAAGCGCTTTGAGCTCTAAATTTAATATCCTCTGACAATGTGTGCCACACATAAATACAAGCACTATGGGTCCCAGTCTTTCGCCTCTCGCCTGGGCTTACCGCTTTCATTGTGCGACATCTTGTTGCGATGTACTGTATGAGTTGTTAATCGGTCAAAAAATGTCTGCCTTCTATAAGTTAAGGATAATGTAGCTCGAACACAACGAGTTTACTAGCAGGGTGTTAATGAAACAACATGTTTCGGCGTACTCGGAGGCCATCATCAGGTTTACAAATGTTAGCTACAGGAGACTAATAATAATGTGAGTAGCGGATGTTGAGATCTCATCATCATGTTTTACAAAGTATATATGAGAAAAGACTGTGGGTAGGAGGGTGTTGAAATGTGGTGACTGGAGTCACCTAAGCAGATAAGGCGGGGTTCGTTGTCCTTGGGCTCTGTTGGCCCACCGCTGTTGGCGTTGGAGGAAGGGGGACTCAGATGGTGATCCACAGGTGTGTCTGGTGCATGTCTGTGGGAAAGAGCAAAAAACCAATTTGTGAGAGGGGATCAGTGGGTGTGTGTCATGATTTCTGTCTGGGGTATACCGAGTGGTACTCTACACACAGTCTTTTCTCATATATACTTGTAAAGCATGATGATGAGATCTCAACATCCGCTACTCACATTATTTTTTGTCTCTTAGAGCCAACATTGTAAACCTGATGATGGCCTCTGAGTAGGCCGAAACATGTAGTTTCATTAACACCCAACCAATAAACTAGTTATGTTCGACTTACATTGTCCTTGACTTATTGTTACATACACAACGGGGATGTCTCAAATTCAGGTCTGCCTTCTATGCTTTCTGAACATTCCTTGCTGTGCTTACCATATCCCACCACTGGTTTGAGTCTTAAGCTGATTTAATCCAATCCACATCCTACACGCTGTTTCCAAAAGTCCACTTGCATGCCCTCTGTATAATCTGCAATTTGTACTGAAGCTGACAAGACTCTGGCTGAGCGTGATGCCGGTAGGACTGTGGGAAATCCCAGCGACAAGAACTGCCCATACCTGGAACTTTCCGAGCTCAAGCAGTGTTAATAATCACTCTGCCTCTTGATTCGTATTGACTCTATTCATATCAGTACCGTATGCGGGAAGTCGTATATTGAACTGAAAATCAAGCGTGTTGTTTAATTGTGGGTGTGTTTGAAGTGCATAGCTTCATTCTTAATTAAGTTTTCTTAGATTAATTTTTCCTTCAGTGCTCTTGGATGAAAAAAGAGTGCTGTGTCGTGTGTACTGCAAAAAAATTCGTTGTTACTTAAACCGCATAATCCTGGCCATTATGCAGCTCGGCGCCTTTGCGGCAGCGAACGTCTTAAGCGTGCTGAAATTGAGAGATTACCGAGACAACGGGCTGCATGGCCGTGATGCTGTTTAGTATGTGAAACACTGATCGCGTGTAGGCGTTGCATAATACAGGAAGTGATCCTGGGTGTAACACAGCATGTTCAAAATATTCGGCCCGTTGTGTTCAGTTCATTCATCAATTCTTTGAATTACTTTTATTTATTTATTATTCAGGTTTCCATCTTATGCGATATGGCTAGTGTATAGGCCCTAAAAACGCAGTGGCTCCATATTCAGAGTAGTGAGGTTAGTTCAGGACTGCTCTTCAGACGGAGCCACTGCGCTGCTGCAGCACGTCGGTTCGTGTCTTACGTTGCAACATCGCCATTCGCTTGCGTATTATTGAGTCAATCAAGCAATCAATCAACGTTAAACCTACGAATTATATATATGTGTGTGTGTGTGTGTGTATGTGTATATATATATGGGTGTGGACCGGGATAGCTCAGTCGGTATAGCGACTGGCTACGGGCTGGACGGTCCGGGGATCGAAACCCGTTGGCCGAGATTTTCCGCACCCGTCCAGACCGACCCTGGGGCCCACCCAGCCTCCTGTACAATGGGTACCGGGTCTTTCCCGGAGGTAAAGAGCGGCCGGGGCGTGACGCTGACCCCTCACCCCGTTCTAGTGGCATGGTCAAGAAAGAGTAGAGCTATACCTCTAACCCCCCCCCCTATAGGCCGTACGGCCTGTACAGAGCCTCGGTGCCTGTACAAGGTTGCACTTTTACATGCTTCGACCAAGCTGGTCATCATCGGATATTTATATGTTTTTAAAAGTCAATCAGCGAAGTTTGCGTGACAGTGTTGTAATTTCGATATGGTAGGTTCAAAAGACACAATAACGCGGTAATCTAATACTTCTATTGCATAGGATTCCGTATTCTTAACGGCTGTGTGTACTGCAATACGTATAAAACAAGGCAGGAATTATCGGCGATAAAATGAGATTGCATTGAAAGTTGAAGACAAGCGGCTTGATGCAATTCTAATCTCTCTTTCTATAGGCTCCATTAACCCTTGTATGTGACCACAAGTTTGTAGTGTCGCTGTATTTGTGTCCGTGCTTTATATCACTGCGGAAATTGCAATTTCGTAGTTTTCGGTTTTTCTTTAAGCTTTTGACTTTCAGGTGACTGTGCCTCGTGATAAATTCTTATAATAAATCCAACTAGATGCACTGATATCTCAAATTTATTTTTGTAATAAATCTCTGCATGTTTCGGACAGTTCCTCTGTCCATCATCAGGAATTTTTCACTGTACACACAGCAATGTTATATGTCATACAGCGAGCAGGATCAGGACGGAACTGGTTTGGTTCTGGAGAACCAAACCAGTTCCGTCCGTTGCAAGCTGTCAGCAAACCTGTATGACATATACCATTGCTGTGTGTACAGTGAAAAACTCCTGATGATGGACAGAGGAACTGTCCGAAACATGCAGAGATTTATTCCAAAAATAAACTTGAGAGATTTGTGTATTTAGTTGGTTCTATTATAAGAATTTCTTTAAGCTGCAGTTGTGATAAAGGCAGCAGAACACAGCAACAACTGGTCGGATTGGGAGACTGCTGCTGTGTGTGCCCCAACAGTCATACTGTGTCCAACTGCGTAATTTGGTAGCTGATTGTTGTAGATACCTCCTAACAACTGGAGAATCGCTCAGCTGGTCACAAAATTCCGGACCGTTTGTGTAACACAAAGGGGCCCACCTGCCCTCACTTGACCCCGTTGTAGCTGAGGCCAGATAACAACCCCATACACGATTTCCGAAAGTTCCATTTTTAGAGCGTTCGCAAAATTTCGAAAAACGACTCTTAGCTTCTTCATGTCTGTCTTTGTCTCTCTCTCCGTCCGTCCGTCCGTATGTAACAAGTCAGCTCCCATTGCACGGAATTTCCTGAAATCTTATGAGTATTTTGCGACTTTCAAGTTTTGTCATAATGTGACAAGAATAATGGGTTCTGTACATTAAGACCTATTTCCATTTATGATAATATATTGATGAATTCTTCTTAGAATGAGAAACATTTCCGACATAATTTGTGAAGAAAAACACATTTTGTGATCTGTAACGTTTTTTTTTTTTTCGAAAATTGTGCCGTTGTGAAATTATGTTGAAAAATGTGGTACAGCCAGACAGGCGTCAGGAGACAATATAATGTGGTCCATGCACTTTGCATGCTGGTTAACTAAGACTATGGACACACGCACATAGAATATATAATACTTCTGGCTTTTGCACGACAACAGTGGTTATGCGAACGCGCCTAAATGTTACGTTTATATGTACACTTCCTATCTTGTTATGGCATCTAATCATCTGCGCCTGCCTCTCCCTGAGTTCTGTATGCCTATCGCATCTCCCCATTGGGTACTTGTAGCAGTCACAGTCCGTCTTATGAAGTTTTAAGCTTCTCACATGCTGAATATGTAACTTTTTAAACCCTAAATATTCACAAACGCTTGACTTTCATAGGGTCGTGCATCTTAATATTATTTCCTTAGTAAAACCAACTATATGCACCAATGTATCAAATTTATTTTATTTTGGAAAGACACTACATGTTTCGGACGGCGTTTCCGTTCATCATCAAGAGCAGGCATTTGTCAAACACATACTGCTGTCTGCTTGCTAGCAGACAGCAACTATATGTACATTGGTGCATATAGTTGGTTTTACTATAGAAATTAACAAACGTTCCCCGAACTTAATCTGCTTCTGAACTTCGTTCTGAATGCTGTTTTGACCTATTACTTTATTTCCCATATTTTCGACGGATCCATCATTATGCAAGTCCTCTAGGATTTCACATCGTATCACCTGGGTGTCACATCTCTGCAGACTTGAATCTCCACCAACACCGATGTGTGAAGCTCACATATCGATTCCGGTTGTTATCTATTTTCATAGGTTTATTTGCCTCTGTGTCCTGGCAACGCAACATGGTTGTGTACTTAACTGTAATGACTACTCATCAACTGTTGCTATTTTTGGCATGCCTGAAAAAAAAACTGAGTTTCTCTTATATTTTTGCCTGGACTTCTGCCAGCCCACATCTTTCGCGTACAAAAGCATATCATCTCGCTCTTTCCCATAAGTACTGTCGGCGTGACGTCACTATGGTAACCGCAAACAAAGAACAATTCCTCACTGACCACTGGTTCTCATTTTTCATAGTAACTGTGCGGCTACTAATTAATTACATACGCCTTCATGACAATTTGCCTCATGCAAAATTCTCGTCCATCAAATATTTTTTTTTAAGTTGAGTGTAGTGATAAGTGTGCATATAGCTCTCTGTCCCTTTGTCCTTTGTACACATGTCTACTTGCATAATGGGAACACAGGAGGTGTAGACTGAAGTGCCATAGGATTGATCAAATTCACGTATCTAACCATTTGGAGACTAGCGTTGATGTATATCGTATACGAATATTAAGCTTCTACCTCACAGAGAACACATTGCATGTTAATTATAAAGATCAATGTCTTAACCCGTTACCTGCTAACGTGGAGAATATGGTGAGCTCCGAATAATGCTAGCTAAGGGCAGATGGGATTGAACTCGGCGTTTGAAGGGTTAATGCTGAACGATATAATGAATTAATGGGTATTTGTTGTATGGCTGTTAGAAAACACATGCATACACTGTGTGGCGAGAATGAAAGTATCTTAGGGTTACAGCAGGTGGTTCGTGCTGTACACGACAGACATCGCTTGCACCTTGTTGATTGTGAAGTTTGTTAGCGTGCCAAGAAAGAGGTGCAGTCGTGGTGAGTAAGCTTGTGATACCGCGCTAGACGGTTGGGCGACTCGCACGGTAGAGGGCATTGAGATCAACTGTTTGTTTAACGGCGTTTTTGGCTATGCTGCGTCGAGTAGTTGAATGTTTTATAAATAAATAATTAGGGTGGATGTCGAAGGAATCAGTTGTGTCTTTTTTAACTGTAGGCTGGCTGTCTTTTGGCGGGAGTGAGGCAAACAACAAAACTGGGGGAGGGCCGGTGTTGGGGCGGCGATTTGGATACGGCACCTTTGAAACGCGAATGTGTGCTATCGACCGAGACTTGCGTTGCGGAATTTGCAGGGTAAAAAGTCACATGAATTATGTAGTGTTCCAATTAAAAATTGACACCACAAATTTGAACTGCCTGTTAGGCTTCCATGTACGAGTAGTTGATATTTATGCCCATTTACTCGCTTGATTTGGTACTAGTGCAGACGTTGTAGCCTGTATCGTCCACTGTGACGGGATGGGTGTAGTGTAAAGATTAGAACTGAATCTGTCGTTGACTATTTGAAGGTGCGATCCCGGAATTTGTCTGGAGAGACGAAGTACATCGCACGTACTGTCCAGTATTCGTGTGGATAGTATCTGCATAAAACCACGAAAATATCCGCGTAACCGCTGCGTAGGTAGATCCCCGAAAGTCTTGTCACCGCTGAACTAACCTGCTCTCTACCATAGTCTTGTGTAATGGTGCACAGTCTAGACTCGAGAAAGGGCAGCAGGAATTTTCGCCATCTGCGATAGGTCATACTTCTTCTGTGTGCGAGATCAAACGCGAAGTCCGCTACAGCACCTGCCATCTGTGACGTGATATTCGAACTGAACGCTGCAAGTTTCTGCTGGAAACAGACACAACGGGCGTCTAGGGAGCAGCATGTACAGTACAGTACACAGTGCGACGCGTCTTTGTGCTACGTAAAATGCGGGAACTTCGAGACTAGCTAAGGAAATGTCTTCAGAAAGTGGACTGCTCCTTGGAGTTACTGGGTGATTGATTTGGTTGGTTGGTGGGTAGATAGGTAGGTAGTTGGTTGGTTGGTTTAGTTAGATTGGTTGGTGGGTTGGTTAGTTAGTTAGTTAGTCAATTAGGTAGTTGGTTGGTTGGTTTAGTTAGTTAGATTGGTTGGTCGGTTGGTTAGTTAGTTAGTCAGCTATTTAGTTAGTCAGTCAATTAGGTAGGTAGGTAGGTGGTTGGTTGGTTGGTTTAGTTAGATTGGTTGGTCGGTTGGTTAGTTAGTCAGTTATTTAGTTAGTCATTCAATTAGGTAGGTAGGTAGGTGGTTGGTTGGTTGGTTTAGTTAGATTGGTTGGTCGGTTGGTTAGTTAGTCAGTCAGTTATTTAGTTAGTTAGTCAGCAATTAGGTAGGTAGGTAGGTAGGTAGTCGAGTCATTTGGTCAGTTAGTCAGTCAGTCAACTGGATGTGAGAAAATCAAGTGAAGTGCTTTGCAGATTCGGGTTAATACTTACATTAGCACCTTCAGAACACCAATCAAAGTTTAGGATGTCCTGTCCAAAATTAATCACTAAAACTAGAATTCTCATGTTGATCCCAGTGGCCACGCCATCTAAGGCTACGTACATTGGAGCCAGAACCGACACAACACAGCAGACCGACATTTGTCTGGGTATACATTGCAGGCACGTGTGGCAATGTTTAATCCGACATGTGTGTCCAGACTTATAGGTACACAAGGGCTTCTTGTTCTCAGCCGCTGGTACATTTGATAGTGTGGGTTGTTGGATCATTACAGCATTCACGAACGACATCGCCGTGAAATATTGCCATTTCGATTCATGTGCGGTCCTGCTGCTTGGCCAGATTTTGTGTCGTGTAGGTTTTTCAGTCCTCTCCGATACGTATCTCTCAACGTTTCCCGCGTCTTTTGCGCTTGTTTACCTGAGAGGAACTCTTTTTAGGTACTGACTGCTATAGACTTTCACGACATAAATTTGCAATATTTTAGTGTAATAAAATTTGATTGTTTTTGAATATCGTCTTTAATATCAATCAGTATGTACCAAAATGTTTCAGGCAACATTTTGAAATAATCATAAAACTTGCACGGTTGTTCCAACAACTGAGGAAAAAGCGTTCAGAATTCCCCCCTTTTTTTCTCTCTTCCTTCAAAAATTCAATTTACCCACGTATCTTTTTGCTCCTCAAAGATAAGGATTTTTAATAGCGGATTTGTATCTAATAAAAACATACTATCAGTCTCCATTTTCAGCAACGTTATGCGCTTCGCCTAAATCTGTACACAGTACACTTGTATGCTGCCACAGCTGAACGCAATGTGACCACAGCTCACAGCTGTGCGTCGTCGGCCGTATACGTCAATGTAAAAGTACGGCCGTATACGGAGCCACTCTGACCTTACCCTAAGGCGTAGGCGTGCGGTCGCTTGCTTGCTGGGATTGCGGGTTCGAATCCCGCAAGGAGCATTGATGTCTGTTGTGACTGCTGTGTGTTTTGGGGTAGAGGTCTCTGAGAGGGGCCGATCACTCGCCCAGAGGAGTTCTACTGAGTGTGGTGTGTACATGTGATCTCGAATGAGGCGACCTAAGCCCTAGTAGGGCTGTTGCGCCACAGGGAAAAAAATGGAATTCTCATGTCTTTTGACGTGTTTATATAGGGGTTCACACAGTGTGAATAACTAGCAGCTGCTTAACACGTTTAAGTAGCTACAGAATTTCTGACGTTCACATGTATCTCCCTTTGGTCCCTAAGTAAAAAATGAACCTCGGTATAAGGTTCTTCAATATACCGTTCTTTTTGGTGCTCTGTTTTTTAATGGTTTATATTTTCTTTTTCTAATATGGATTCTTATGTAAATCGACACTGACGTGTGAAATGCCAAGTTATATTGTGTGCACCTATGTGTGTACTGATGCCTGCAGTGGAGATGTGGTGTAGTTGTCTCTGTCACTCATTGCTGGAAGCAAATGGTGATTTATGACACGAACTGGGACCGCCATCCCATCGTTGAACCCGGACATAACTTATCTGATGAAAAGTTATCCTTATAACTATACTTAATTAGAGTGTGAAAATCCCACTTCAAACAGAACTGGAAAAAGTGGGTGGGAAATTGGTTACGAATGTTTGCAGATTGAAATACGGACTCATGAAAATTGTGCATTGAATCTTGTTCTTATTGCTGTTAAAATGCTGACACGTGCAGGAATGGTTGATGAATGTCAATGGATGGGATTCATATCCCAAATGTTATGGAAAATCATCAGCTTGGCTCTGGCAGCTCTCAGATATGGTAGTTACTACCAAACTGCAAAGTTAGAGAGTTTGCAACAAAAGTAATTTTGAAATGTACTGCTGATCATTATTTGTAATATCGCTAACGATTTGTAACTCCTGGTCGGGTTAAGGACTTATCAGCACCCCTGTTTTAGAACGTTTACTGCTCTACTCCGAGTCGTATCGGAGAACACGTGTACCTTCGTCGGCCCTGGTGTGCGAATTTCACATCTCGCAGTTTGGTATAATTTTTATGCCTTGGTATAGAGAAATATTGCACTGAAAATGTACCTTGCAGCCTTAGTAGGATGAGGATTCTGGTCGTCTTGAATGTTACTGTGTCTGGCAGGGTTAATATATTCCGACGTATCGAAGGAACGTGATACCTTCATCTTCAAGGGTTAATGAGTCTTGATAGGACTGCCCACTTATCCCACTCTTATTGACCTCCTCCAGTTACACCTGGTGATGTGTATAAATTATCAAATTTCTTATTATACTGTTTTTTTCAGCCTCTTGTTACTTTCATTCGAGTGCAAATATTCCTTCAAGCATTCTCACAGGCCCTGAATCTGTATCTTGTCCTAGGATGATAAACCAAGTTTCACACCCCTGTAAAATAATACTTGGTACAGTTTACGTATTCTAACCTTTGTGTTTTCGGATATGAGACGGGAAGAAAAAAACTGAACTCAATGATATCCAGCATTATCGAATTTAATCTGCTCTTAATTTCTTCTGGAGTGTTACAGTTCCTACCTCCTCCGAGTATAGTGTCGGTATTTGTTCAAAACAATTCTGTAAAATTAAAGTATCAAAGGTCAAAGAATTTTAAGTGTTGCTTGTTCTTAAGTATAGATTATAGGATATAGAGTTTGTCTCACAGTCTGGCCCTTATAAGCATGATACTGGGGCGTGCCTCCACAGACACAGTTGGGAAGCCCTGCCCTTACAGCTAGATGGTACTGGAAGATTCTTTACTTATCGTGAAGGTAACAACATTTGTTAAAGTATAAAATATGACACATTCCTCAAAACTCTACAAGTGTTTGGCTTTACCAATGTTTTTAACACTGTAAACTTTGACGATTCAAGTCTTCTCATAAATGTCCATAACTGTTTACCAGTTAACACAGCATTATATCCCAGTAGACTTGAATCTTAATCTACACCTCTGTGAGAATGTCAAATGTCTCTATGAAAACTTTGTTCAAATTTTTATGTTTTGCTGATTGTGCATCATGGTACAACACTGGGTAAATGACCAACCTGATGCACAATTACGTTGTATAATACATTTTTTATTATAATCCTCTACATGTTTCGAGCAACTCTGTGCTCATCATCAGGAGGTCAAATTGTATTAATACATCTGGTATAGTATTCTGTGTAAGTGACCGTCCGGTGTGCACACCGGACGGTCACTTACAGATAATACTATACCAGATGTTGTATTAATACAATTTGACCTCCTGATGATGAGTACAGAGTTGCTCGAAACATGCAGAGGTTTATAATAAAAAAATGTATTATACAATGTAATTGTGCATCAAGTTGGCCATTTACCCAGATTTGTTCACATTGTGGTCTACTGCTTTGTCTGGTAGCTGGTTACCAACGTTTGGAGTAACATCTTGTTCCAGTTTTCTGGATAAAAATGAACCAAGCTTGTCAGAGCATCCTACCCTTTTCTCGTGTATTATAATGCTTTACCTCCAGAGCCAGCAGTTCTGGTTGGCCATTCTCGTCTTCTGTGGCCTGTTTTCCCCACCTACTACATACCAGTAACCAGCCACAGTTCGGCTCACTTTTATGCGGAGTGGGATGGAGGCAGTGTTATTCTCCAAAGCATTGCTACCAGTCTACCAAATTACATTGTATGTTAACCCAGAAGAAAACAGCGTGACTGTACATTGCAGTAAGAACCTCACATCGCATACTGACAACTTTGAGCTACGTGGAAACATATTAGCATACACATTTATAATATACTTCTCATTATAATCATTTTCCATGATCCAGCAAGGAAATTACTTGACAGCGTGAGCTCTGTCCTGCTTAAAGCCAAAAAATCTGTATTTGTCTTAAGATTACTTCAGCCTCATACTATGAGTATTGCAGGGTTCACAATATCTGTACACTCCTACTGGTCGTGTGTGTTCATTATACAATAATTGAAATATCTGTGACGATCAGAAAGCTTTGGTAAAGAAACGTTGAATATAAGGTGTTTGCATTCAGTCCCTCAGCTTACCAGGCAGTACAGGGGTCACGCTATGGTCCTTTACCAAAAATATTTTTTTACATAAAGTGAGCTGCAGTCTCATTGTGAACAGACATGAATACAACACTTGTTGCTTGTCAGGAAGTATACTGTATATACACACGTTTTCTAGATAATTTCTAGCGCTAACATCTTGTCACTAACTTTTTTTTTTACTTTTCTTGACACTTCCTAATCCTATATTGAACCATTTTATCACCGGGTTCAATTATTATACATAAACGAATATCATCATAGTACATACATTAATTTTTAATAGTCTTAATGACATGTTTCGATAAGTACAGATCATCATCAAGGAGGTAGTGATGGGTGGACAGCAGTTACTGCCAAAGCTTTACATAACTTCATACTATACACAGTACATAGTCATGTAAAAGTTAAGTATGTGCACACAATTAACATAAAATTTTGAAATTCTGTATGCCCCCAATTTAAGATAATATACTCTGTATATTGTTTATCTTCATGTATTTTTCGAGATTCAAATCCTGTCGGAATTACAATGATTTCATCTAGTTAAAAATATCACTATACAATTGCCAATGGAATCATAATGTATTAATCCATGTCTCACTACTACAGCAAATGCTGTGTATCCTACATCATTATACACATGAATTATTTTTCTTTTATTTATTTGTATCTGGGTACCTTGCGAAGGAACCTAGATACAAATGAATAATTACGATGCCTCCATTTCGCGTTATTTCCAGTAAAGTGTAGCGGTTAATTTCAGAGCTCGTCATACTTAACATCCTGTGAACCGTGCATCGTGATACACATATGTGAGAAAGTCCAACAAGATGCACACTATATTTAATAATTTAATTGACATGAATTATTAAGGAAAAGTATGCATCTTGTTGGTCTTTCTCACAGAAGAGCTCATCATCTTAAAGTGAAGGTGCACAGAATTTCTATATTTGTGTGAATTGCTTGTCTGTATGTTGTCTTTATGTGACTATGTGTCATGTATGGAGTGCAGCTGTGTAAGCCTTCGCAGTATCTCTTGTCGACCAATAAGCGTCTCCGTGATAGATCGAAACATATTGGGCATTTATTGAAAGTTTTTTTTTAAAACTTAAATATGCTATGGTGGCTTCCGTTTACGTATAACTACCTAATCCTATTTAGCACCAAATCACTGCATACACTAGGGGCATATCACACACCTTCCTCTACAAATCTGAATTTTAAGTCTCTAAAACTGGGAAGACATGAATTGGTCGCCAGAAAATTTCCGGCTGCAAGTTCTACATGTTGAGAGTTTATGCTAGTACTGTAGCTATTTATTGTGTTTTTCAAATTAGAGTTCCGATGTAGGAATATTTTTGTTGTAACAGGACATAACATGTCCTTCCATCTAAATAGCTTTGCATCGTTTTGCTTTAAACAGTATAAAATAAAATTAAAAAAAATCTGACGAATTACACAAAGAGAGAAACATTTCCTAGAGCAAACTTTTTTGTATATGTTATACGAACTATTTCTGGTTATTGTATTGTTAAAGTGTGATTTTTTTTTTTTACAGAAATAAAATTTCGTTTTGGGTTTAGCACAACGTAGAACACGATTAATTTCTGTTGTTATATAAAAACAGTACGACTATATTTTTTTCTTTCTAATACAATTATCTAAACACGCAGTTTTATTGAAGGAAGACATATTTTATGTTAATTACCGCTTATACACGGCCATGTCCAATTTAACCAAGGATCAATGTACATGTAGACCTACGAAATTCCTGACCAACTGATCAATATTTAATCTGAAAACACAAAAGGGAAATATTCAGCGCAACTCTCTCTCTCTCTCTTTATCTCTTTTTGAGTTGACACAAAATTCAAACTTGACGACGGAATGACTAACGAAATAACATATTTCCTGCAATTTTGGTTTAGAACAATTGTAGGTTCAAAATAAGGTTACATTCCATAATTTTGTTGTCTGTGTCAAACTTGAGTCCATCTTGTCTACAGGATGGAACAATTGAGACGGAACCCATTTTAACTTTCTTTTTTTTTTCTCTGAAACTTCGTTTAGACTAATCTTAGCAGTTGACCAACTTAATGCACAAATTCTTGTTTTACAATAAGTTTATTATATTCCTCTACATGTTTCGAGGACTGTTGTTTTCAATTTTGACCTCCTGATGATGAACACAACAGTGCTCAAAACATGTAGAGGAATATAATAAACTTATTGTAAAACAAGAATTTGTGCATTAAGTTGGTCAACTGCTAAGATTATACCGAGATGCACGGTCAGAAAAACATCAAAAAATTCTTTTAGGCTATTCACAAACCAAATTGCACGAAATGATCATGAAAGTTCAATGTATTATGGACTTTTTCTGTAAATATCTCCATAAATCCTTCCTCCAAGCCTTTTAACCAGTCACTGCTCTCTAATATTCGACACTAATAACACTAATATTCAACAATAGGTACTCAAAATTTAATGCTGTACATTTTCCGTATAACTATATTATGTATGGTACTCCACTCTTTTCAATCCTACGTTTTCAACTTGTCGAATACTTTGCTTCTTCTTTTATTTTGCAGGTTATTTTTGCGAAATGCGATAATTAGATATTTTAGGACAGCATTATCATACTCTGATATTAAAATTACATTAACGTCAAGAAACAAAAGGACGTAGTTATCCCTAGTGATAATGGGTTCTGTCTTATTTCCATCTCTGTATGTGTCATTGCCTCTTTTGAATGCTTTATATGTCTTGTCCCGATTTGAAAGGACGTGGTGGTGATATTAGCCAACAGTTTGATGATTATTTTTTTTATATCTGCATTATTTGTTTCGGGTTGGGAAGTTCATAGTTTTGGTGTGTCAACGCCTTAGAGCACTGTGTGATTTGTTGAAAATGTGGTCGTGTTTTAAAAATCGTGATTTTCGCTGGATGTTTTAAATATTTTCCAAGAATTGTTAAAACATGCTTGTGTTTTGTTGTAATATAAAGTTTGCATGCGTAAGTCATGTGAACCGTCGTTCATATATCTTAAGGTCGATACAGGGTACATATTGTAATCAGAGTAATAGCTTTAAAACGCCATTGTGCCTATATGAAAACCGAAAGTACATTTTCGTGTTTGCAAGGTCCTGAGACTGTACTTCGTCCTAAGCCATTTGAATGCAGTTCAAACCCTCACACCCAGTTTCGTAAGATGTGTTTTAATATTATAAGCCCGTAAACACCTAGTGATTTTTCCCCCCATCTAGGGTTTGCGACCAAAACTTTCCTTGCTTATCTCTCCAATTCGTCTTACATTTCCCACTTATCTCATTTTCCTTTATTGGATCACCCTAGTAGTATTTGGTGAGGAATACTGTCATTTTATGTCATTCGCCCCGTTTTTCTTCTGTTTTATTTATTTGTTTATTATGTTTATGGTCGGCCGGGTAGCTCAGTCGGTATAGCGACTCGCTACGGGCTGGACGGTCCGGGGATCGATTCCCGGTGGGGGCAAGATTTTCCGCACCTGTCCATACCGGCCCTGGGGCCCACCCGTCCTCCTGTACAATGGGTACCGGGTCTTTCCCGGGGGTAAAGAGCGGCCGGGGGCGTGACGCTGACCCCTTACCCTCTTCTAGTGTCGTGGTCCAGAAAGAGCAGAGCTATACCTCTACTCCCCCTATAGGCCGTACGGCCTGTACAGAGCCTCAGAGCTTGTACAGGGGTGCACTTCACTTTACATTTTTATTTATATTATTTATAACTTGTATTAACTGTCTCTAAATTAGGCTTCTGAAGTCACCGTGTTTTCCTCTGGCAGGCCTATGTTTAGAGCTAACAGTTTTTTTTTTTTAACTAGGCGTACAAGTTACGGCACTGCTGATCAATTGCTAGGCCCATCTTTTCGATTACCTCAGTAAATATTTCCAATTTTGAAGCAACGAGAAATTTTGAAATAGTCGAATATTTTTTTTTTGTAATAGCCTATTATTGACTTGCGTGAGTGTCCTGAAAATTGCATTTGTAGAACAGAAAAGGAATTTTGGTTTTTAATTCTGTGAAATAGCCGACAAATTAATATTAATCACATTCAGGGCCAACGGCTTGTTCTTTATTTTGCACTTATGTATGTAGTTTTGTAGTTTGTAGATAACCGAAGATTTTAAAAATTGCGTACCGTTGTATGAAGTTTGATGCTATATCTTGTATTACCGTTTTCACGCCGTGCATAGTGAAAATTAGCAGAACTGCCCCTTTAGACACAATATTATTCCAGTTTCATGAAAACCCGATTTTACCACTAGGTTATGAATAATATTCGTGGCTTCTAACAGGTCCACTTAAGACCTTCGTATTTTCACATTCATTTTGCTGGATGCATGATTTAAGCATACATTAGCAATATCCGAGATCCTTGAACTTTAAATGTACTGTAACATCATGTATTTAACATTTCTTGGAATTCTTCAGATTTGTAAGAGCTGAGGGTACTGCTTGTAACCCCAAACCTTTGCAGGGTTTGACTTTACAAACCTCCCAGTGCAGTAGTTGAGCCTAACATCAATTTGGCACATTATTTGGTAACACTTTCCCTTCTTGTGGCTGTCATGTCATCACTGAAGCTTCTGTATCCTCTTGGCGTCTCTTTTAAAGTTCTAGCGTTTTTTTTTTGTACAGCTGCAATTTGCAGCGCCCTTTTTTTTGCGTGAGTTTTGAAAGACACGAAACTTCCAAGCCATTAAACTAGGATCAGTGCCACTAGATCGCTTTGTAATGAGTAAAAAATGTCTTTACCTCGAAATAGTCATGTGTAATTCTAGTTTCGTCATTGTCACAAGGTGACAAAGATATTAGGCTGTTGAATCCTACCCTGAAAAATGTATTGTTTGCATGAATGGTGAAACGTTTTTAATGTAAAGGTATTGATGTTATTTGTATTGTTACACCTTGCATGTTGTCGAGTTACTCAATTATTACACCAAACACTGCACATATATAAATTTTACACATTAAAACATTAAAAACGCTCCGACATGTTTCGGTTCTAAGACCATCATCAGGGAGCTATATATTCCTTGCAAGGAATATATAGCTCCTTGATAATGGTCTTAGGACCGAAACATGTCGGAGCGTTTTTAATGTTTTAATGTGTAAATTTTATAAATTTTATATATGTGCAGTGGTTGGTGTAATAATTGAGTATTGATGTTATTTTAGCTAAATACAGTTGTAGTTAAAAAGAAGTGAGTCAGGATGGCTGAGTCAGTCAAATGGCCAGCGACGGTCGGAGGAAGACCTGGGTTTTGCTCCCGGCAGTCTCGCAGTAATCGCACCCGACCCACGGAGTCCATGGGGCTGAAAGTGGATACCCGAAGCGGTCGGAGAAAGAGGCTGAGGACTCACATCCAGCCAGTGCCGTAGTTAATGTCTTCCTCCGTTCCCCTATACGTCCTTCTTTCATGGAGCTCTTTTCAAAACATTTAAAATTAGGCCTTAACTGTTAACGATTCGTACAGTACAAATTCAAATAATGGTGGTGCGATATGCATGCAATGTCTGGTAGGTGGGTTAACACTGTTGAGGAATTCCAAAGGGAGCCACTATTCGAGTAATTTTAACATGGAACCTTCAAGGCACTAGGAGCAATACTCATGCTCTAATTGCTCTAAATGGGTGTAATCACGCGCATTATGTGTGCAGTATCGGGACATATTTCACCTAGCTACAGGCCTGGAAGGGCTGATAGTAGGAAACGTCTGCTTCAGTGGATGGCGAAAGAGAAATTGTTAAAGGCAATGTTACGTCATCTACTGCGTGAGGAACGAATTGTTCTTAGTGAGAAGTCCTGCACTGCTCTCAGACATGGGGATCACTGCAGTCTTCTGCCCTTGTGGTATCTTTCCTCTGGACTTGATGTTGGGCTTCAGTCCCTTCAGCATATTCTGTGGACCAAACCGATTTTCATGTAGTTGATGGCTTTTCCGTGTACGTTGCAGCTAACAATGTTGAATTTCCATGGATTTTATTAACTAAATGTTTGTAACCCAACACAAGGTTGAAGTATGACTGAAATTCTGGTACCTGACTAACCCTTGAAACCGAAGTAAGAACTAATTTCTGGAAGCAAATTCCTGTCGGAGAAACTGACAGTCTGTCACCTAGTCCAAGAATATTCGGTCTTTTATATAACCATATGGTTAGTTACCTTATTCACAAGAGCCCGTTACTGGATCCTGTCCTGAGCAACATTAGCCCATTTCACATCCCCATATATTTCAATATTATCCTTTCATTTGCACTAAGTCTCCCTAGCAGTCTGCTCCATTCTGGTTTTCCTACAAAAATTCTATACGTATTTCTCATCTTTTTAATTCTCCGCCCCTCACATCCTCCATATGCGATCACCCTGTCAGTGCCTGATGAAAAGTACACATTATGAAGCTCCTCATTACGCTATTTTCTCTATTTTCCTGCCGCACATGTTCTCGGCAGACCTTTGTCGAAATTTTAAGTCAGTCACCATCCTACTGTTGTCTTTTACTCGAAATTAATTATTTATGGACCTGCATTTAACATTACTTTTATGTCATAATGCAAAGAACATGACTGTTATGTAAGCACATGTATTTCCTTGGAAGGCACCACAATATCGCTATGAATTCACTCACCTCTTTGATAGATCCTGGTGCGGTTAGCACATAGTAGATGGCGTAGGCAGGGACCCAGATCATTGACGCGAAGCTCATGCAGAAACCAAGCCCCTCGGCCCATCGCGGATAATTATAAGACTTTCCGTATGTTATTGGCTCATAATCCACAAAATAGAAGATGAAAATTGCCTGAAATACAAAATGTAAAATTGTCATACATATTTGGCAAACCTTTAGACCTACTGGGAGAACTGTTTTTACCCTAAAGGCTACTGTCTTCTGGGACGTGATGCCGTGTAGTCTGGTACCAAATTACCAGTGTTTTGGAAGAAGCTGCTACCCCTGTCTTCTGTGTCGAGACAGTGGCAACTAGCTGCCACAGTGTCACATCTGAGACGAGTTTCATGTTCATATTGCCTGCCATGAGATCCTTAGAGCACGCAATGTTGTAACCCTGCACAGTACAACAGCTATAAATTTAATACAGTAGTACTGTACGGAATGAATTACTGTGCATAAAGCCAGTCCAGTTCTTTCAGAAACTTACGTCGCCTGCAGTCAGTAATATGCGACGACTGAAAACAAATTGTTTCAGTTGTACTTCTGCTAATGTTGAGCCATGTAATTATTTCACTGTTCTGTAAATGGAACGAACATTTAACAAGTTTCCTTATTACAAAATATTGGTACTTAAAGACAGACCTGTCGGTGGAACATGCTCGTCACAACCATCCTCATATTTAACTCCTTGGAGCGGAGTCCCAGAAGCTGATAGTCGCTCTGCTAGATATAAATTTGTGGATTCTGAAAAGTATTTACCCTCTTCGCTATATCCCATCACTGGTCTCCGTCATCAGTTACTTGAATGTACAGTCTGCACTGTTGTTTGCACTTCTCCGTTAGTCACTGTGTGCAAGCACGTTCGTATACCACGGACCGTATAATATTCGCGATGTCCGAATTGGACAGCCTCATCTACGAAAATCTTCCAGCTTCGTACTGATCACATGTTCGGCGTAGATAAACAAATATTTAGTTAAATATTTGGTCGTAGCGTAATGAACCACGTGGTCTATAGTGATGTGGCCTTGTAATGATCTCCTCTAAAACTGGAAATGTTTTTTAACATTTACAAAATGTACCATCAAGTAAGCATTTGTTAAATGTTTTGTTCACGTCCTGGGCTGTTCTAAGTATAGCAGCAACTTACCAACATTACAGCAGGAGCAAAGAAGACCCAGCAAATATACCAGAACATGTTGGGACGGATACCCATCATCTGCTGAATGCAGTCTATGAATTTCTTCGCCCCGAATATCCAAGAAATAGCGATGGTTTGGAAGAAGCAGACCCATAATAGTGACATGCCGCTGGCCGAGTAAAAGTCCATCAGCTGGAAGATATACGCTCCGCCCTGAAACAGAAGATACAGCGAATGAAAACAAATGAATTGTGTTGGCCACACCATTCTGACGGGGGACAAAGTTCATGTTAGTGTCTCGCAACCGAAGTCTGGATCATTGTGTGCCTTTGCTCATGATAATGGGAATCGAACACAGTAATTTGCTTTCTGTACGGAGAACAGTCGTCCTTAGGCACCAGATCATCGCTCAGTTGGTCAAGAAACTGCCCACGGTTCTCCTGAATCCAAAGAACATCCTTACATTCTAAGTCAGACCTGCTCAACCTTTTGTGTGGTGCGGGCAACTCCTGAAAAATTTGGTCTGCATGCGGGCAACATGGAATTCAGTGGGCAAAAAGAAGAATGAATAAATATAGACCGTATAATTTTACCTATGTGTTTGTCTATGCATCGTGTTCAATAAATATATATATATAACAGGAAAATTTAAAAAATGCAATTCACAACCTAGGCCAGGGTGTCGCAATATTCATCACGTTTTTACAAAATGAATGGGGAGTGTAATGTATGCTTTCATAAATAAACAGCTCATGAGTTTTCGAAACTGCTTCTACGTTTTGTCGTGGCTTTGCCAGGGAAATGTTTAAAAAGAATTTTCTCATTTTAAACTCCACCCTGCTGGCAACACTTTACCACCGAACTACGGGTTTAACGGGCCTAACTCCAACTCCATTTCAATAAGTACTCTCCAGTTCATGCCTGGGTCTTCCAAGTAGTGTCTTACCTTCGGGGTTTTCGACTAAAATTTTGCAAACGTTCCGTATTCCCACAGTGAATGACGCATTAACCTTCCGTCTGTGACTCCTTTATTAGATCGCCGTATTGATCCTTGAAAGTTAGTTTCAAACTGCACTTACGTGTGTAACCATCGGGATTCCGAGCGCCATCATTACAACACACATTCCAAGTGTGAACTTTTTCCGATGAGGACGCAGTACTTCTGGCCAGTTATCCACCATACCTGTGACAAACGATTCTACGATACAGAATTCGCTGTCGATTCCAAGGATCTGCAAAGAGAAGAAAGTCATGTAAACAGTGTCGGCAGAAATAGGCAACCGTATGTTGTTAACAGCAACAACAAACAAAGATGAAGATGTTGCTGTTCAAGCCTATCGTGATTGTCCGTTGACTTCTGAAGAAATTAAACTTAGAGATGTTTGGAAGGACTCTGTCGGCCTTTCGCTTCCACGGAAACCAAATGAAAACATTAAGTGAACGCCGAATTTGGTCGGATACCGTTTACGTCGTGAACATTTGGATGGCTGTAGAGGATATAAAGTGATAATATTAAAATGTTCCTTACAGATATGGGATTTTTTGGAAGATCGTGTCAAGTGGCAGATCCTTCTAGCGGTGTTGAACGTCGAGGTTCTCTAACCACAGAATTCGTTCATTTTCTTCGAGAAAATGGAAATATTATGGTACTTTGTGTAGCACGCTACTTTTATTGTGATTGCGTTCTTTGGAGCATGGACCCTTTTGAGTCGCTAGTAGTCGGTCGGTTACTGACAAAATGTATTTAATCTTGACTGTTTTCTTAATCTGTAAAATGTGCAAAACATCTCTACGTCGTAGTACTTGTTACGTCAAATTGCCCATCCACACAAAAGCGACCCTTTAAATTCCTGTGCACCTGTGTTCAGGAGGAAGAGGTTTCGAGCCTACAGACAATCCCAAGTGATACTTTTTCTCATGTCCTTCATTTTCTGTCAAACTCCTAGCGGACGCAAGAAATGTGTATGCAAATTTTGTCAGAAGATTGATAGAGAATGCATCACTTCCAAGACCTATAAGTAACGGTGGTAAAATGGATATATTTGAAATATGCTTCCCATTGTGTTTTAATATTTGTAATGCATATACATTTTGAACGTCGTGGTTCTCTGACCACAGTAGAAGAGAGTTTTAAAAAAATTTGGCGTGAAGTTGTGGGTTGGATTAACCTGACACAGGAAAAGGTACACCCTAGTTGCCAGAGAAGGTTTGCACGTTCTGCTGAGGGACTGTCAACTGTAAGGCTTCCATCCATGGAGTTACATGATTCTTACCACCAGCATAAAGAAGAAGATTGCCGCCCAGGCGGGTGCACCTGGTAGCTTGAGAACCACCTCAGGGTACGTGAGGAAGACAAGTCCTGGTCCACTCTTCACCACTTCGGACACTTTGGCCCCCTGTTCCTGGGCGATGTGACCCAGGATAGAAAAGGTCACACAGCCGGCCAGCAGACATGTCATCGTGTTCACTACACAAGTGATGAGCGCGTCTCTGTGGACAGACCCAGCATGATCATGAAGGCTGTGAAAGCAGGGATTGCATATTGGTGGACCTCGGCCTGTCCGTCCGTCTGTTCAGTGTGTCTTGTTTGACTAGTTGACTACAGTTTTGTTGGTATTAGTAGAGCTAAATGGTGTTGCAGGTCTGTCTCATTACATCAACTGAGCCTTAAGCTTCAGCCCTTAATGCTACTGCTACGGATCCTGAAGGAATCCCATGTGGCGGTTGCATTTTCGGCTATTCTGGCTGGTTTCCTGTTAGCCGTACCGACCGGGCTATTAAGTTCCAGGTCTGCTGTTCTTACCTGTAGCAGTTATGGTGGAATTTGTTGTAAGAGCCCAAAGTCGGCAGGGCGCCAGTGCCGATGCTGTAGGCGAAGAAGATCTGCGTGGCACCGTCTATCCAGGGTCCTGGACCCAACAGCTTCTCCCAGCGCGGCGTCACGTAGTACAACAGACCCTGATCGGCGCCGTCGAGTGTCACAGCGCGGACCAGAAGTACTAGTAGCACAGCGTAGGGGAACAGGGCTGTAAACCAGATGATCTGCAGGCAGAAATGAGCGGTTGCTCGATGGGTCAAGAAACTGCCAACCTCTTGTTTAATCCATTTGATTCAAGCACCATCCACGTAGCTATCCAAAGCGGTCTCCTGAATTCAGTTTTTCTGACTAAACTTGTATATGCATTTTGCATTTCCCCAGTACTTGCTACATATCTCTCCAATCTCATCCTCCTTAATTTTGTCACCCTAATACTGTTTGGCGAAGAGTTGGAAGTACTCCTTCTCCTGTTAGTATTTCGATATGGGTGTGTGTGCACACAGTCTCCCTCACCTTGCCGCTGGCGTGCAGCCCTCGCCAGATAATGATGTACACGAGGACCCATCCGAGCACCAGACACCCGAGTAGCTCCCACTGTATTCCTCCGAGGTCATCTATCCCCTCCGAGACCTGGATTACTCTCTTCCTGCAAAGCAGAGAATGGAAATATGTGTTGAACCCACTCTTATACTGTCAGGAGCCACTTAAAATTATGTGTTGAACCCACTTTTATGCTGTGAGGAACCACTTAAAAATAGGTGTTGAACCCACTCTTATACTGTCAGGAACAACTTAAAAATTGAAATATTATGACTTAGGCTAAAGGGAACAGAAGAAGGTCTTTCAGCCATATGTCACTCTAAGCATTCTGTGGTGGTAATAATTTTCATTCGTCATAAACCTTCAACCGGCACAAATAGATTAGTTTACGATGTTTCTACCAAACCTTATTTATCTTACGGGATCGTAATTGTTAAATCATTAGTTCAACTATCACACTTCAGAATTTACAAGGATGACTATTAATTATTTAACAATGTATGTGATTTATTAATTTGTATTTTGAAATTCATATTCTGCTGCATAAAAGACGGCCACTTATCAGAAATAAAATATTTGTATTCTATACTGCGCCTGCTTAACCAGCTCTTCTGTTCGACATTCATTGGAACCCGCTAACCATCTCCGGGGGATAGAGTCCTTCAGATCAAGAAATACGCCGTCCTTTGTGTAACTAAACATTCATTACCGCGTTCACAAAAGCCCGCCCATGTAGCCCGTCCTGAACCAAATAAACTGACACAGTTTCCTTTCTGTTCGATTCTTTCGACCAGCATTATGTATGTACCTCTTATCGCTCCGTTCCGACTATCTCACGCTCCACTCCACTTTATCATTTTAATAACTGGTTAAATGACCAACTATACAGCTTATCGTTACGTAATTTTCTCAGTCCTCATGTTGCTTCCTGTCCAAATAATCGCACAGTCGAATTGTAAATTAGTCGGCTCAGTATTAGACCTAATAATTCGCCGGTACGTATGACACGATTAACCCAGCAGCCATCTGTCGCTGCACAGTGAAACAGAATCAGCCTTACTCCCAGTACTCCTCCACTGGAGTAGTCGTGTGGTTCCTGGAGCTGTGCGCAACGGACGCGCTCATGCCCCGCGTGTAGCAATTGGGGCTGTTCCACCAGTTGTCTGCAATCAGAAAAAAAAATTTACAGCTTCGTGCACTGAGGCAAGTGATTTCCCCTTCTAATAATTACTGAGAATTCTCCGAAAAAATCTATTAACAAGACACGATATAGTCGAACTGTGACCTTCGAGTCGGAAGACGTGATATTCGTAATACAATAACACAGTTTTTTATTAATTTCTGATTTATCTTTCATGTCAGGTATAGAGACAGTAATGCAATCACAGAACTTTCTCAATAACTGACTCCGTGGGACAAAAGATAGTTCTTTTTTTTTTTAATTTTTCGTTTTCGCACAATGTATCCATTTCCTATCGCGGTCGTCCTTGCTTAATATTCCGGCCTTTTTTATATGAAGACTTAATGATATTTAATTAGGAGTACAAGTTGTGAAACTCATCATCATGCCCGTGTTATTTTTCTTACCCCCCCCCCCCCCCCCCCCTCCCCTTCTCCCTCCCCTCCAATCTCAACATCTCCCTCCTCTAACACCCCCCCC